>Ga0209628_10001780_pt1 | contig 14220 bp, 5 predicted proteins | sample TergutCu122P4_FD_187285 | JGI IMG/M metagenome (GOLD analysis project Ga0209628, IMG submission 187285) | Cubitermes ugandensis P4 segment gut microbial communities from Kakamega Forest, Kenya - Cu122 P4 (SPAdes) (version 2) | ecosystem: Host-associated > Arthropoda: Insects > Digestive system >...
CTCCCTTAGCCCTTGAAGTTTCACTTCACCGCAGGCAGCAGTTTCCCTTTTACCCAGGGAAAATGGGTGCCCCTTCCGCCACATTTGCTATACCGCAGGCTCCCTACTCCGCCATCTGTGCCGTTGGGGTCTTCGCCGTAACCCTGGCAAGGGGTCCTTACAAGGTTCTACCAGCCGGGGCCAGCTGGGCCAAGGTTTTTTAAAGAGGTGTTACTCCTCTATCACTCCCCATTTGGTCTTGGCTTGTGACAGGCAGAGCCTAGCTTCCCAATATTAGGCTAGGTTGGCAGGGTTTCATCAATTTTAGCTTTCAGATTTTACTTCTTTCTGTTCCTGAAATGTCTACTGTTTTCATATCTGACATGTTTAGATTATCTACATGCTTTCGTCTAGATCCTGTAACCACTGCATTTTAGCCTGCTGCCTTTCATGTAAAAAACCTAAACATTCTGTATCAAACCATGGTTTATGCTGCTTCAGTTCATACAGACATAGATTCTCTTTAGCTGAAGTTTTGATATTCTCCTTAATGTCCTTGCTATCACTTAATTTCTCCAAAGCTACATACCTGTTTGAGATCTTAATCTGATACTATTTCCTAACCCTCAGCTCATTTAGCTTCCCGAGAGTAAATCTTTCCACATCAATCTTCTGTGCTTATTGTTTACTTACTGCCAATCTTTCCCTAACTTTTGCAACCACCAGATATTGATCAGTATCACATTCAGCTCCCCTGAAAGATCTTATATCAGGTATACTTGAATGCCATCTCCTAACTACCCATATGTGATCAATCTAGTTGTGAGGCTTCCCATCAGGAGAGGTACAGGTGAACTTATGAATGTCAGCGTGGGAACTTGATGCTCTCAACAACAGATTTTTTGACGTGGCTAAGTTTACTGTTGTAACACCATTATTATTACTATCCTCATGTGGAGTGTCATTCCCAGTTTTCAGTTTTAAAATATTCTCTCTCCCTACTTTTGCATTAAAATCTCCTAACAGAATTTTCAAACTGCACTTAGGAAGATGGCCGGTCCCAGTGGTCGCCTGCTGAGATTGTGGGTTCGAATCCCACTGGGAGCATGGATGTCTGTCTGTTGTGAGTGTTGTGTGTTGTCAGGTAGAGGTCTCTGTGATGGATTGATCACTCATCCAGAGGATTCCTACCAACTGTGGTGCGTCATTGTGTGTGATCAAGAAACCTCGAAAATGAGGAGGGTAAAGCCCGCTACTGGGCTGTGAAAATACAACCACAGTGGTCTGTAACGCCAGGAAAACAAACAAACAAAAACTTATGAAGATGATCGAAAACCTGCCCTAATTCCTTATAAAATCCATCTTTCAAATCATCACTTTTCTCCTCACTTGGTGGATGCACATTCAAAACAATGATATTACACCAGTGACCTCTCAGAACTATATATAACATCCTATCACTGACAACTGACTGCTGATACTATTCTGGGGTGTACAAAATATCCTTTTCCCAATTGACGATTTTCATTTCCTTTTTCATAGAAAAGAATATAATCCCCTGCTTTTACCATACCCCCTTTGTCCCACCTAACTTCCTGTACACCCTCTAAATCTACACGTAATTTATATCTTGCTAATTCCCTGGCTGCTGTTGTAAGGGAACCTGCCCAATACAGGCTCCTAACATTCCAAATTTCTTGTCCCTTTTCCATTGCTTGGGTCATACCAAAGGATCAGTCCAGGTCTGAGGCATCTGTGAATGTTTCGTAACTATGCCAGTTCTTACGGTGAGGAGTTGTTAGCGCCTCGTCCAACCCCCAAGCTGATGGACCATCCCTTGTCAGCTGTCCGTGATTGCTTCTTCAATATATTTGTAGCTACCCTTCATATTTGAGGCCATTCCTCTATCTGCAACCTGATGACGCACCATGCTGTGGTGACAGGGACCCAGTTATCGTTGGAGAGTGTATTGCATTAATTCTTAATTACATGTATAATAAATAATTTTTGAGTAGGTTCATGATTAGATGTGCTATCCCTTTTCATCTTGCAAGTGATTTACATTAGAAAACATTTGAATGAAATGGGATTCTTGTATCAAATACATTAAAGGGATTCAAGAAATCTTAGGACCTACTGCATGTAACACAAATTTCACTTTCAGTCTTGTAGTACTTTTTCTTGTTGTACAGTTTAATACTTACTGACATCTAAATACTTTTCTAAGCATCTACTTGTCTGTAAGGTCTTTAAATTTCATACTAACATCAGCCCTGTGGTTGTGTATTCTGTCAACATTACCTCTTTTCTGTTTAATAATCTCTTCAGTTATACTGTTGTCCTAAATTTTCTCACATGCTTCAGACTTCCCATTGAAGTGTCTTAAAAAGTTCTCATTTCTGCAACATGTTTTTACACCATGCCTCATTCTGTCAGTATGTTACCACTGTTTAGATTCCAAGTGTGCACTCCTGAACATCATTACTATAAGTGACTGTATAATTTAAAAAATATGTATCTTGCATTTTGCACCTCTGAGCAAATAGGCTTATTACACATTCCGAATCATACACCTTACTAATTTTTTATAAACAGAAATCTCCCCATCTTATTTTTATTACTACTTAAGCAGGAAGCATGTAGTAAGAAACATGTGGCTATTTTTTTCAGACTCATGCAGTACAGCACACAGGTGAGAAGCCTTACCAGTGCCCTTACTGCCCCCGAACATTTACCAACAGTGGCAACTATTATTCCCACAAGAAGAGAATGCATGCTAAGGAGAAGTTATGCAATCTAACCTAAGTGGTCTCACTTAGAAGGCCCTATTCAGTTCACAGATTTTGTTTCCTGTGTATGGAAACAGTTTGGAAGATAGCTAAGATTAATAGACAAATTTAAGGAGAAATTGTAGTAATGAATTTGAATGTGTCAATAAATATGAGTGAATTTCTGTGTTTGGTAAGGTGGCTGTCTTCTGATTTTACACATACTGTATTTGAACATTCATGTGTTTTTTAACACAAAACTTTTGTCTATTCCTTCATATACCAGCATTTGTGAAATTACATTTTTTAAGTATTCTTTTAACTTTACACTAGCAAAGATCAATTAATATGAGGCTTTTAGCTGTTTCCTGTGCAGGCACTTTTACATGAAGTAATGATTTAAAGGGTTTAACAAACTATGCTATGAAAGTATAAATGTTAGTGAACAGTGTATTGTTGTTAACATAATAGTTCATTGAACCACAAAATAAAAATAATATAAGCATAACAGTCTCTTATGTTTGTATTAAAATAAGATACAATAATATACAAACATGGTAAACCTCCTGCATCTTTTGGCTACCTTCAGGGAGGCATACCTCCCTGAAGATTTCTGAAACATGTAGGAGGTTTCATCGCACATTTTTATATTGTTATATCTAATTATAATGCAGTTGTTTAATATGTATGGTGACTTGTCTTACTGCACAGAACATGGATAATTTTGTCTTTAACATTGTTACATACAGTGAGGCTGACTCATTAACTGTTGCATATAAGGAATATTTTACATCATCAGGAAATCTGTTATGTTAGCATTCTTGAAATGAGCTAAAGGAGAACCAATCAGCATGTATTTACAAAACCTATGTCAGTCAAGCAGATTAAAATACAATTCGTATGTTGATGTCTGCAGGTTGCAGAGCATACAGTCAAACAGGACACCAACTGCAGTCAGTTCAGGACATTTAAAATTGTACTTTGAGAGGTCATGATTCACACATTTCAAGTGTAGATGGAGTACCATTTAATAAGCATATCAAGTTTTCAGTGTGGTATGTACAAAGACAGTCTCCACTTCAGTGTACCCTTATGTTGATTTAGGTATTTCATCATCTTGCTCTGTACAGAACAAATACCTGGCAATGTTTGTCAGCTCCTGAAGATACTGGAAAACCACAAAAGCAAAAATTTCCTCTTCATTTTTTAGGAGTTGGCCTGAAATTTAATTATAAGCCAACAAACAAACATTCAGCTTAGATAAAACAAACTTCATAAAATTTACTACGAAGAAGAAGTCATGCATGTGTTTAAAAATTAATTTAGGAAGTAGAAGCAAAAAATGCCTTGGCCTACAAATTGATACATTACACTGCAGCATGATACATGCTGACTATATTACCCCCAAACAAAACTCTTCATGTATTGCTGCTGTGAGTACAGTCATACCAGTCATGAAAAAAGAAAATTTAAAATCATTTCACTTTGCTTATATTCACTTTATAATATATGGGTTTATCTTCTGGGGAAATTTAGCAGACAGTAATAAAGTATGAAATACTGTCTGTTGGAATTCCAAAAGAAAATCATTCAAACAACAGCATGTGTTAAAAAAAAAAAAAGAGTCCATTGCAGAAAATTATGTAGGCTCTTTAATATTTATCAGCTTGCAACTGAATTTCTACACCGATTACTAAATTTCTTCTGGGAAACTTGTAAAAATTGCAGATGAACTCGCATGGACCCACTCTGAACAAGAGATGTAAATATAAATTTAACATACCAAATATCAACCTCACTAAATATCATAATGGAGGAAATTATACAGGTATAAAGTTACTCATTTATCTTCCGTCTACAATGAAAAGTGTAAATCATATAATAGTATTTAAGCCTCCATTTAAAGGGCAGCTTTTCTGTCACTCCTACTCTGTTGATGCATTTACTTCGAGTGGAAACAAAATATTTCTTGGTAAGGTAAATGTAAAATTGTCCCTTTCCACAGCACAAAGTCGTCTAGGGGGAGCAGAGGTATCTCAGCACTAGATGGAGGTGAGTGGTCATTATCATGTCCTAACTGTTTTACTCGCAAGCAAGAACCCATTGGACAGGAGAAAGGGCGAGTTCTAGAGCCAATCTCAGCATTTTGGAGAGAACTTTGTTGACCCTACAAGGATGGGCAAGCACATATGTTGGCTTATATTATACTGTATGTTTACGGCTGATCACGTCATTTTGGGAAAGAGATTTTTCTATTCTCCAAATATCCAGTCTGGCTCTTTGGCCCAGACAGACTCCTATTCAATGGGTATAGGGGATGCTTCCCAAGGGACAAATGGTAAGGACATACAGCTGACCCCTCACCCCCATCCAGGAAGTTGAAGTTACAAATGAATGAAGCTGTACCTCTCCTCCATGTATATGCCCTCATGGCATGCACAAGGGCAATTTTACCTTTACTTTTACAACGCTGATTGGCATACTACGTCGTACAGTGTCTGTAAATGGACCATACAATAATATATACATATATTTATTTTTATTTATAGTTGTGTCAGTTACTTCATTTTGTATGAAAAATCCAAATTTTGCATGTTCTGCAACCTCTGGCACAGACCGAAGAACGATCTGTGTAATGTAAATTCTATCCTGTTTTATTCAAGAAATCTGTTGCAAAAGGGAGTGCATCACAGATGCTTACAGTTTTGCCGGGTTAAGCAGCTGTGTACGAACTTCATGAACCGAACACTGACACCGAAACAAGAAGCAATGTCTAAAGCAGTAAAAATCGAGGCCACCTGCAAATTATGGACATAGAAGTACTGACTGGCAGCAAAATACAGTACTGAAGTGTAGTACTAAATGCGTTACGATACGACTACTAGAACTGATCCACTTATTATAATAATTACAGCAGCCTCCACTAAACGATATTATCGTATGGCCACAGTGGTTCAGCACAGAACAGTCTCAATATAAACTCATAACTGAACTATACGCACTTCAACATAGTACAGTTACTTGTTTTAACATATAAATCAATCAGAAAACAACACAGACGGAAATAATGGTAAACGCCTTCGACGCAAAATAAACTTCCGGCTCATAATACCAACCACATATCCACCAGTGTAGATACCAACCATTCATAAAATCACACGTTACGAACTACAAAACACGTCCGTATGTAACCAATACAAATATCGTTGGATTTTTACTTCCCTCCTGCAGCAGGACGTTTTAAATATACCTATGTATCAGATCCATGTATCAGCCTCATCTAGTAATGTCCCATCGAAAGCAAGTTTGCGGAAGTTTATGCTGTATCCAGTTATATCGAAGATGAATTCCATACTGATACGAAATGCATGTCGATTGTGTTTATTTACCGACTCAAACAATGTTGACGTACTAGGTGATGAAGGTAGAAGGCAAAGGTATCAGCAAAAAATCTGGAAACATTTATCACTATGGGTAAGATTCACAGGAGCATTCCCTTCACTCTCAGGATCGTGATTCGTGTTTCTAGGTTAAATTTCCAAAATATTCCTGATAAACTGAATTCAAAACCGCAACTTTGCTGCCTGCGTGTTAAGGTACAATCTGTTGAATGCGACATATTATCCATCCTTGGCTAGGTCCAATCAAGGCTCTGTCGAATAAAATAAATTCTATTCGACAACTGAAGTTACGTTGCTGTTACGTACTTAGTAGAATGGGTACGAATGGCAGGTTGCCTTTGAGAGAGGATGTGGGAGTACATTATTTAAAACTTGAAACTGCCGTGATGGCATGTATAGCAAAATCAAAGAAGTTGATTTAGTCAGCGGGCGGCATTTTGGTCCTTTACATTTACAATTGCAAATACACGTCTCAGTGAAACACCAGTGGGAACAACTTTGCGATGACACATAGTTTTAAACATCTATGAACTCAAGTTCCGATAATTACTAGGGCTAACGTAACTATTTGACATATTTGATCGTTCCAATTTGTCCTGTATGTACCGTTTACACCGACTTAACTAATACTTATAATCCCAGACTCTGCACAAGAGCAGAATAAGAGCGTGATTTATTTGTTTTCTTGAACACAAGTTTTGCAATCTTCTTTCACTGCTACTTTGAAATGCTATTATTTCTGTTCCCTAAGTGTTAGGTTTTTTTGAAAGTGATGCAATATGATTTTCCCTCACAATATATTCATACTAGGTCCAGTGACAGTACTCAAGATACATTAAAAAAATTCTCCCTCGCTTCGGGATTCATTGTGGTGACAAAAACTCACTTTTCAGGTCCCAAAATACATTTAAAACATAGATTTTGTCCCAGCAGTGTGTGCCTTTCATACTACTACCACAGTTAGGGTTTATATTTCATTTTAGTGACAGGTAGTTAGGATATGTGGGAGAAAAAAATCCCTCCAGGTTCAGATTTGAGCATTCATTTTAGTAACAGGAAGTTATTTAATGCTTACCAACATACATTTCAAACACAAATTGTGTTTCAGCATGGCTGGCTTTTTATTTCAACACAAAGATTATGCTTGTAGCATTTGTTTGATCTACAGAAACAGAAGTCATGTCTTTACTGCCTGTACATTTCATGTCACTGAATGGCTGAGCAGCATGTTGCAATGAAATTCAATTGAACGCTAGGCAAGAGAAATATGTTAGTATTTGCTGTGACAGCCAGGCGGCTCTGAAAGCTCTTCAGGCTGCCAAAACGACATCTCCATCGGTATGACAATGCCAAAAGGCATTGAATGATATCTCTACCCGGCACACTGCGAAGCTGTATTGGGTCCATGGACATGCTGAGGTACGAGGAAATGAAATTGCTGACAAGCTCGGAAAAGACGGTTCTATTCAAAAGTTTGTTGGACCTGAGCCATCCTTGCAGGTCTCCAGGCAGAATATAAGAAGAAAGATAAAATGCTGGGTGAATAACCAGCATTTGGCAAGGTGTGAGGTCTTAGTAGTACTCAGAGACAGGTTCAAGAATTGATTACGTTCCCTAGTCCGGCTCCAAAGACCAGTCTTTTGCCCTTCAATAGGACACAGTCCAGGGTTGTTACTGGCCTTTTGCTGGACATAATACCCTGAGAAGACATCTTCACTTAGTGGGGCTAACCAGTAATCCCTTTTGTAGGAGGTGTGGAGCAGAGGATGAAACCTTGGCCCACATTCTCTGTGAGTGTGAAGCTTTGGCTTCACTCAGATATGTACATCTGGGCTCTTTTTCCTTGGACCCAGAGGACATTAAGAGTTTAAGTCTGGGGGCCATCTAGAACTTTAGTAAAGGAATAGGGCTCCCCTGAACTGGTATGAGATTATGGGGTACAAAGGGCCCATTTTTAAGGCCTAGGTGCATCAGGACCATAAGGGTTCAAGCCCAATTGCTAATCAATCAACCAATCATGTTGCAAGCTTGCAGGATGGAGTCACTAAGAGAGAGAGAGAGAGAGAGAGATGTAGGAAACAAGTTTACTGTGCATAAACTTGATGGGTTGTTAAACATCACATCATACTTATTTGCTTGACAAACATAATGTACAGTACATTAAATATCAGTTTTAACAACCTTCCTTCAATATAGTTTCCATCTTATCCATCAATGATTACAGCCGGGCCATAAATTAAGGTGTATATATTGTCGTTATGTTAACATTTCCGGACATAAATGTTGTTTCAGTTATGCAACATTCTTTGAAATATTGGTTGTTTTAAAAATGTAAACACATGATGCTAGGAAAGTAGATAGCTACTGTCCGGTATGAAATGTCTGTATGTAGGTTCTCTGATACATAATTTAAAGCTTTCATGGCAACTAAATTTCAATAAGATATTCTCAGGCTGACAGCCACTTCGAGGAGGTTGAATGGCAAGTAAACCAACATTTCAAGGACCATCTGATTTACCTCCCTAATGATGAAGACAGAGATGGTCCTTGAGAAAGATGGTTTACTCGTTATTTAGTCACCTGATGCGGCTGCTAGCCTGAGAATATTATACTGAATGTAGGTTTTCATTACGGTTCCTACACAAAGAGAATTTTATTGCACGTCTTCATTGCACAGTGGACAGCATTATTGCTGCATAACAAGTGATGGTGCTGCTCTCTCTGCAGTGCTCAATCTGGCAATAAAATTACTGTTTGTGCAATTACTTGTAAAATACTTAAGTTAACATCTCACTGTGCTGTAAGTTTATACCGAATACTGTATTATGACATGATGTACTGGATTACAAAATGACTAATGATGATGCAACACTAAAGTTTGTGTGCAACGTGATCTAGAGAGAGTACTTTTATAATATTGGCGGTCAGGTATAGCTATCTGAATGTGTGTTTGATTAGCAGTTGCTAACCCTAAAACGGACCTCTCTAACTTGCCCAGTGATTTACAAATAGTAACCCCATATATGATTACTGTATAGTTGAAACCATGCTTTTAAAATACACATAATGTTGAACACATCAAGTGAAGTTTATCCACTTGTTCCTTTTGACCTATGTAACCTACTGATTGGAAGTCTGTCAGCATCACTGGACAGCCAAGTATCTGTAAATTGGATTAGATGAGGTTTTTGTGCCATGGAAGGTATGTGACATAATTTTGAGGTGCTATTGACAGAGAGAATTTACTTCAATCATATTTCTCTGCTGTCACATGTATGTAATGTACTTTTCAACTGCTTGTGGCAAAGAGAATTTATTTACTGAATCTTACATACCAACTAGTGCACTTCTATATACAATAATATATTAGACTAAAATGTAAAAACGCTCCAACATGTTTCGATCATTATTCAGATCATCTTCAGGGAGCTCATAGGTTCCTTGTTAAAGTCACTGAATTTAAAAAAATTTAAAAATGTAAAAGGTCAATTGTGGTGATGTGGCAGCATAATGTTTGGTGTGTGTGCTTGGTGTTCTGTGTGGAGAGGTATGTTGGACTCAACATACCACTCCACACAGAACGCCACACCAGCATAACGTTTGGTGTGTGTGCGTGGCGTTCTGTGTGGAGAGGTATAGAACGCCATGCCAGCATAACATTTGGTTTGTGTGCATGGCATTCTGTGTGGAGAGGTATGTTGGACTCAACATACCTCTCCACACACAATGCCATGCACACACACCAAACGTTATGCTGCCACATCACCACAATTGACCTTTTACATTTTTAAAAATTTTTAAATTCAGTGACTAACAAGGAACCTACAAGCTCCCTGAAGGTGATCTGAATAATGATCAAAACATGTTGGAGGGTATAGAAGTGCATTAGTTGGTATGTAAGATTCAGTGAATGCATGGTGAAACAGTAATAAAAAAAATTATTTAATTAATTTCTTCCAGGTCTGTATTGAGGACACTTTACCAACAGCCATATGTCAGTTATGTTGTGACCGACTAGAAGAATTTCATTCTTTTGTGTTGAAAGTAGAAGAGGTTCAACAGAATATTCATAGCATGTTGTCTTCACAAAGTTATGGTACTGCAGAATGTGTGTCTCACATTCTGGATCATAGAAAATTTCAAAGTGGTCAGATTGGTGACATATCTGTTAAAGCTGACATGAATAAAAGTGTGAATAAGTCAGAAGTTTCTCGAGATGTTACTTCATGTTCACAAAATTTCAGAAATGACAGTGAAATTACAACTTCTAATAATGTAGCTCAGGCATGTGTAATTAACAATTCACCTAACTGTTTGTCACATTCACAAGAACAGTGTTTTGTACCAACTGACACTGAAACAGATGGCATTAATGAGACTGATGTTGAGTATATTAAAGTTGAAGCAGATCCATTACAGTTTGAAAATGATGATACTGGTTCTGCTGAAGACTCAGTGCCCGTGTTTCCTGATACTATAACATGTGAATCTCCCGCAAGTAAATTGTTGTATCGCCTACTGACCAGTGACAAAAGATGTGACTATTCTCAAGGTGCTAGTGCTGTTTCCACTGCTTGTGATATTCCCAGTGAAACTGTTCATTACAGAAATAACAAGAAAGTAGCAGATAAAACATTAATACCCATTGATAATTTGAGAAATAAATGTCACCGAAATTCTGTATCAAAAGCAGGGGAGAGTGATGTAGAAGAGGTACAAGTCGATACAGCCGCAAAGTTTCAGGGCAGTATAAGAAATACAGCAGCAAGCAGTGAACCGGGAAGTCAGAGGTATCTTTGTTTTTATGTGGACCAACACCTAATATGTAATTGTCTACTCTATTGTACATTTCTTTGAACACATATTTACACTGGCCTTACTCACACCTTACTTTGATGTCACTGTTTTCCAAATACCTAGTCACTATACTGTAAAGCTATACCCATTTTTTTTTTAACCAGTGTCCAGTTTTCTTATCATCATTTCACTGCTCTTTACCATATTGTGCATTCTCGTCTCAGAGATGTGCCAAAATCTATTTCTGTAGGTACAGCAGCATGTTCAGACAACAGATTTAAAACTGATCATCATATGCAGACTGCAATTAAACAGTGTGGTTGAAGGAAAAGCGCGCTGCCTTTAACAGGCAGGGGATAACAATGATGCCATTGTGCGATATATATTTGAGTCCTCTCAACACCTGTGTTGAAATCACTTAGGGGTCTTACAGTGGCCTATTATTAGTATCCAAAGCCTGGGGTCTTACAGTTGCCTATTATTAGTATCCAAAGCCTGCATATTATTAAAAGTTATATACCTTAAAACACCTATTTTCTGCACCACATATGTCTACTAGTATAGGAGTGAATAGTGAATACGTGTTAATTTTGCACTATTAAAGTGTTAGCTTTGCTTATTATACGCACTGTTGCTAAATGTCAGTTGTGTCAGACTTGTCACATTTGTGGCTGAATGGATGAAAATAAATATAAATAAATATAATTATAAACAATTTTTATCTTGGACATCCCATTGTGTTTTATAAATTATAAATATATACCAATCACCATCAACACAACTCTTTATTACATATTATCAGACAAGTTCACAGCTACATTTTTCAAGTGCTAGGTGGTCTTCTTGAGGTCATTAAAATACATAAAATAAAATTACAAATGCAACTTAATTTTTGTATGGTTACACTGAGATGTCAATGTTTGGATTTAAAATATATATACAGGTAATATAAAATGTTAAAACCAATGAAATAAATGATGAGGAATTTCATAGCAAGGTATGCCAGTTTTGAGAGGGTGCAGTCTGTTAGTTTGTTTCCTGAAGATCTTCTCTTGTTTTCTGATTCTTGTTGTCCCCAGAGGATGGAGCTTGTTTGCTATGTGGTGTACAATAATGTGTTGGCCATATTTGGTGATAACTACACTGAAATTTTATGGAGCAGGTCGTTCTGGTCATTACATGCTTGTTGTTGAAAAGGGTGTGTAGAACAATAAAGAGTTGTCTTGATGGTGACTGATCAATTGTAAATATAAATGGCTTAAATTGAATATTTTGTCCAATATGTGGTTGATCTCTTCTACCTAATTCATTTCAGTGATTCTGGCTGCAGTGTGCCTTCAGCAAGGAGAAATGATTCAGAAGAATCTGAAAGTAATGTCCACACCCATCTAAGTGAGCTGTCTATGTATACCCAATTGTCCAGGTTCTATAATTATAGTTGCAAGATATGCGAACCAGAGACTGCTACTTTCTCCAGCTTTTTCCTTCTGTGTAAACATTACAGGTGTGTTGAAAGAAAGTAGTTAAGTTCCCAGTAACCATTAAATAATTGATGAGGTGTCATGAAGCTAAGTCTTCAGTCTGTCTAAGCAGTGTGTGGAGGAAGTGTTCTGTAAGTTTAAGCAATTCACTTGCGGAGTTCTGTGATTAATAAATCCTTGAAATGTATGCGGTTTCTGAAGTGGTAGTTGTGTAGAATGTAAAATAATTTTTGCTGCCATGCACAGTCTCCATTTAGCTTGTCAAATTATGTCAGTAACTGTGAACAATTTGAGACATTTTTAAAGGAGAAAAATTGTAAACATACCTTCAGACTTTAAACACTTGTTTATTTGTTAACTATTTACAGACCTGTTGATGGGGCAGTAGCTTCTGGTGCTTATTAGCTAAGTTATGTTTCCCTGTATGCAAAGTTTGATTGAGATTTTACAGTGTTCTACTCTGTTACAATAGATATGGCCTGCTTAGTTTTAGGGCTACACAGTGGCACATTTGGTTGAGGCACTGCACTACAAGCCAGAAGATCATGGGTTTGATTCCCATTGGTGTCAATGGAATTTTTTATTGATGTAATTCTTTAGGCTGCAATGCAGCCCTGGGGTCAACTCAGCCTCTAACAGAAATAGGTACTACGAATATTTCCTGGGGGTTAATACAGCCAATGCATGGGGCTAACAATCATACCACTTTCAAGTGCACATTGTCTTGAAAGCTGGAAGTCTCAACCTCCTGGAACCCTCAGGGCTTGTCCAGCCCAGGGATTGCTTTACTGCTTATTTTTAATGCATTCTAATTATTTAAGAGCAGCAAATGGTTCTGTAGTTCTAGATATAACAAGGGGAAGGAGGCATAATGAGTTCTTTCTGTTGCAATGACATGGCACATTTATTTTTAAAATTGTGTAGAAAAGAGCTGAAGAAACTACAAAACTATACAAAACACACAGAAAATGTTTGTACGTACTCAGTCAACATTCCATTTAGTGTGTGTGGTTAGTGCATCATGCAGATTTCTATACTTACCTGCATTGGCATTAACATTAGGTTGGCTTATCTTGATTATTAAAATTAACTTCTTCTGGCATTTTTCAGGATGGATGGAAGGATTGTTTGATGTAATTAAGATTTAATTTCCATTAATGAACAGAGTATTTTTATATTTGTTGTTCTAAATGAAACATCAGTTTTATTAGCTTAGGGGATTTTGTTTTGTATGTTTGAAGAATGCACGAATTAATTTTGTATATTACCAACTGTCACTATCAATATGAATATGAATATGAAAGCAGTCGCATATATGTTGCTTTTTTAGGTCAAAACACAACACAAAAGGTTATGTGATCTGTTGTGGCCGGAAGTTGATGTCAAAACACCTGGTGGTGAGTCATATGCTGCAGCATCTTCAACCAGGCATTTACAAGTAAGAAGTGGTTTAATTTTTTTATATGCTCAGTTACATTTCAAAATGAAGCTGTTGGAAATTATTTGTATATTGTTCATGTTTGGAACAAAATGTGTAAATTTGTTTCAAAGTACATCAAAGTGCATGTCCCATTTTGCCATTACAGCTTAATTCCGCATTTTTCGCAAGTTCCCAGTTATTCTGTTTTCATATGAGAATGCACATTTGACAGGGTCGTGAGTATGGAAATTGCTTCATGTCACCATTCTAGCACCTAGAATTTGGAGGTTGCTCATAAATTTTTGGAAAATTTATGAGCAACCTCCAAATTCTAGGTGCTAGAATGGTAACATGAAGCAATTTCCATATTCATG
>Ga0209628_10001781_pt1 | contig 14218 bp, 5 predicted proteins | sample TergutCu122P4_FD_187285 | JGI IMG/M metagenome (GOLD analysis project Ga0209628, IMG submission 187285) | Cubitermes ugandensis P4 segment gut microbial communities from Kakamega Forest, Kenya - Cu122 P4 (SPAdes) (version 2) | ecosystem: Host-associated > Arthropoda: Insects > Digestive system >...
TGCATACCCTATGGAGGAAGGATACGCACATGACATTCCCAATACGCAATTTCGTGATCGGGCGGAACCTGGACGGGCGCCTCGAGGTGTTCGCCACCACCACCGATAACTCTATCCACCACAACTGGCAGACCGCGCCGAACAACGGCTGGTCTGGCTGGAACCGGTTCCTCAGCCCCGGGGACAATGGATCCAACCTGTGTGTGATCAACAACAAGGACGGACGCCTGGAGGTTTTCATCCTGGGCGGGAATTCCGTCGTCCATCACTGCTGGCAGACCGCCCCGAACAACGGCTGGTCTGGGTGGTACCCGCTCGGCACACTCCAGGGGAAATCCCTCGCCGTCGGCAAGAACCTGGACGGCCGTCTGGAGGTCTTCCTCGTCGGGACGGACAATTGCATCTACCACACCTGGCAGGTGAAGCCGAACAGCGGGTGGGCCAACTGGACCATGCTCGGGACAGCCAGAGAGACCGCGCGCCGCGTCTCGGTCGGGATGAACAAGAATGGCTGCCTGGAGATCTTCGTGATCGGCATGGACGAGTTCGTCCACCACAAGAAGCAGACATCCCCCGGCGGCAGCTGGAACGCATGCAGCCCGCTCGGGACCGACTTGCAGAAGATGAGGTCCTGGATCCGCCAGGCGGAGGTCGCCACCAACCAGGACGGACGTCTGGAGGTGTTCGCGGTCGACAACATCTATGCCGTATGGCACACCTGGCAGACGTCGCCGAACGGCTCGTGGACCCCCTGGAGCCGCCTCGGGGCCGACTACGACAAGGTGAAGAGCCTCTCTGTGGTATCGAACAGTGATGGCCGTCTCGAGGTGTTCGGACCAGGAACGAACGACTACGTCCATCACACCTGGCAGGTCGTCCCCAACAGTGGGTGGAGCCCCTGGGTCCGGCTCGGGCCGTCAGCCGGCAAGGCGACGTGGACCCAGGCCATCACGAACCAGGACGGGCGGATCGAAGTGGTGGTCTCCGGCCTGGACTCCCAGATCTACCACTACTGGCAGACCTGGTCCGGCCAGGAGCCCCTGTGAGGACCGGCGGGATCACGGCCCGAATCTCAGGTCCACCCGATACGGGCCCGCGGGGTTGGCGGCCCACCCGGTGACAGATACCCGGACCGCTTCGGGCTGGGCGTCGGTGACAGTCACGTACGCCCAGCCGGAGCCGTTCGAGAGCGTCGACCCGTAGGCCAGTCGCGCGTTGCCGTCAACCGAGAACCGCACCACCTGGTAAGGGATGGCGAATCCGCACTGGTCGACGGTGTGCACGGCGATCCGCCAGGCCGCCTGGCCGTCGGCCGGCACGGACACCACACCGCTCGGGCTGTAACTGATGGTCCAATCGGTTGAGGGCAGCTGAGGGCTCGTCCGCGTCGCGTATACGGGCGCCACATCCCGGATACCATCGACGGTGGCACTGAGCGACATGCCGGTCAAACCGTCCCACCATTCAGCCGTGTCCAGCCAGAGGGCGACCTCGGCCCTGCCGTCATCCCCGGTCAGACTGGTTGCCGAACCGGTGTGCACCGAATAGTTCGTGCCCCAGGTCACCAGCGCCCCCGGCACCGGCTGCCCGGCCGCGTCACGTACGGTGGCGGTCGCGACCATCCGCTCAGGGGAAACCGAGACGGCCCCCCCGCAGGGTTGCCTGGTGACCTCGAACAAGGACAACGGATCCGACAGCGCCACCGTCACCGTCTTGACCACCGGCTTGACCACCGGCTTGGCCTCGAACTTGACCGCGGCGGGCGAACCGGTGAGGGCCGGGTAGATGATCGGCATCGCACCCAGCCACGCCGACACGTTCACCGTCTCCGCCACCCGGTCGGTCACCGTCACCCGCACCCAGCCGTCGGCGTCCGTCACTCCCGACACCGCTGACAGCACCGCGCTACCGTCGGCCGAGAACGACACCGACTGACTCGGCATGGGCCCGCCGCATTGGTCGACCACCCGCGCGGACGCCGTCCACGACGAAGTCCCGTCGGCCAGGACAGGCGTCGCGGACGTCGGGGCAACCGACAGGGTCGCGGAGGTCACCTTGTCCCACCAGGGGATCTGTCCCGGGGCCACCGTCACGAACGACCTCCCCGTCACACCGCCCACTGTCGCCCGGACCTCGGCTTCGACCCGGCCGGCGCCGGCCCACTTGGCCAGGTCGAGATCCACATCTATGGCTGCCGTCCCACTCGCCGCGGTCACACTTCTGGCTGTGCCAAGCCACAACGGCGCCTCAGCCGACCACTCCACCACCACACCGGGCATGGCTACCCCGGTGGCGCTTGTCACCACCACAACGGCCCTGGTCTTGAGCCGGGGTGGATCGTACGCCGCGGTGCAGGCATCGGAGACGACCAGCGAGCCGTAGGTGAAGCTCACCCTCACGTTGGGCACGCCCAACTGGAACTCGATCGGCAACATGTACTGGGTGCTGGACGCATCCAGCGTGACGATCAGGTATATCAGTTCGGCGGTCGTACTTGTCACCTTGACAACGTACGACTGGTCGACCGGATCCCACGCCGGAGCCGTCACCTGGGCGGCCGTGACCACCGACATCCAGGCCATCGCACGGATGTCGAGCCGGCTCGCCTGGTCCTCGATCGGGGCGCCGGTGGCGTCCCAGACCCGCACGCGCAGGGTCGCCGTATCCTTCCCGTCGCCCAGCAACGATGTCTTGCCCTCGAACCATCCGGCGATTTGCCGGGGGCCCGCCGGCGCCACTTTCAGCCTGGCGGGCGAACCGGCCACCACATCGAAGCCTTCCACGACCGCGGTGACCGTCTCGGTCACGATGGTGTCCGGTTGATAAGCGGCATGGTCCCACTCCACGCTCGCGTGGGCGAACCCGTCTCGATCGGTCACCGGGCTGGCGTCCGAGAAGACCAGGCCGGGCACGCTCGCGGTGAGCTTCACGCGCACCCCGGCGGCCGGGGCGCCGGTGCTATCCGTGACCGACACGGTGACCGACAACGGCGGGTTGCCGTTGCCGGAATACAACTGCGGTACGAGCGAACCGCCCCAAGGAGCGAACGTGTTGTTGGCCAGGCTGTTCGGCACCGCCGCGGGCACCACACCGATCATCAGGCCGGCGGTGGCGCGCGTCGTCGTCAGGCTGACCGGCGATGTCACGGACCCCCAGTAGGCGGCTCGCCACGCGTTGTCCCCTTGGGAAGGGGCGTTCATGGTGCCGGTGATCATCATGTCACCGGTGATGGGGATGGACATGGCCGAGGTGCACACACCGGGAACAGTGGTCCCACGAAACTGGGCCTGCTGCGTGGTCACCGGCACCCCGGCGGCTGTCGCGATGCTCAGTACGAGGGACGTCACCGCGCAGTCGAGGGCCCCGCCGGACTCGTCAAGCAGAGTCATTGTCAGTTCGGTACCGTTGTAGCCCAGACGGCGGTCATCGGCGACGATGCCCCGGCTGTAACGGGTGGTGGCGGCGTGCCCGGCTGCCCGCTGGGTGGCTTCGACCCGATAGACCGCGTTGGGGTCCGGCAGGGCTGGAGTATAGGTCGCCCCGGTCGCCCCCGGGATGGCGGCCCCGTTGCGGAACCACTGATACGTGCTGGCGACCGACGTCGTAGACCCGGTCACAACGGCCTTCAGCGTTCCGCCGGCCCGGGTGATCGACACCATGCCCGGGATCCCCGGTTGGTCGGCCACGGTCACCTCGACCCGGGCGGTGGTCGCGTCGACTGACAACGTACGCAACCGGGCCGTCCCATCCTGGGAGACATAGGTCTCGCCGGGGCCCAGCGGAACAAACTCCGCACCGGCGAAGTCGGTTTGCAGCCCTCCCCCGTCGGACACCCCGACGGTCACATAGACCCCGGGCCGGCCGTACCTGAGGGGGGAGGGATCGCGCAACTCGAGCGAGCCGGCGAATCCCCCGCCGGGGGTGGACACGACCACGCCCCGGGGAATGCCGGATCCTCTGGCGGAGGCGGCCGTGCCGTCGTCGTAGAGCCGCAAGGTGACGACTTGTCGAGTGACCGGGCGGTCGATGACGACGGTGTCGGGCCCGCCGACCCCGAGGAACCAACGCTGCAGACTGTTCAGCGTCTGTTCCGGGGTGTGTTCGGTGCCCATGATCGAGGAGTGGTCGCCGTACTCGGTCGAGGCGCAAGCGGCTTGGGCGTAGCCATCCCACAACGGACCCACCCGGTCGTCGGTCAGTGGCACGGTCTGGCAGTCGAGCATATTGGCGTGCAGGAGGCCGATGGTGTGACCGAACTCGTGGGTTGTGGTCACCGAGACGCCTTCAGTCGCCGCCGCGATGGCAGCCAAGTCTTCGTTCTGCTGGCTGATAACACCTCCGGCGGACACGTTCCCGGTCGCTGACGTGCTGCCCTGGCCGGCAAACATGCCGCATCTAAGCCCGGTCATCCAGATGAGCAGGTCGTGTCCCTCCTTGGCGTAGTACGACAAACCGCCTGGCACGCCCACGGCGGCCGCCGCGTCCGCTCTGTAGTCATCGCAGGTGCTGCTGACCGTCGCCAGCCGGCCCACGGTGAAGCTGAAGCTCAGGTCGGTGTGGTCGGACCACCACTGGGCCGAACGGTTCAGCACGTCCGCGGTGGCCGACACCGGCACCTTCTGCGGCCAGGTCGTCGCCGGAATGTCCGCGCGAGTCGGGTAGATGTGGGCCTCGACGACGTCGAACGTGTGGGAAACCACCTGCCCGGGGGTCATGGGCGCACTGGGGCTCAACGCCCCCGCCGCCGGGGCGGCACCGGCGGGGATGACGATGTCGGTGTCCACACCGGCTTGATCGGTGGCCGGTGCCACGGACGGCGGGGCCGATACGGTGTCCGCCGGATCGGGCCCGGCCGGACGCGGGGATGCGTCGGCCCACCCGAGTCCGGTGATGACCAGCCCGAAGCTGATGGATAGTATGGTGATGGCGTGTTTGAAGGTCCCTCTGCGGCGAGTCATGGCCCATCCTTTAAGTGTCTAGCGAAGTCAAGGCAATACAATCACGCTAGCACCCTCGCTGTCAATTGGCGACATTGTTTTGTGCGAATCGCCGCCGGGGCGAGGTGTCGGCTAGAAGAGCCCGGAGATGACGCCCGCGTCGTCCAGGTCGATTCGCGTGGCCGACGGCTCCTTGGGCAGGCCCGGCATCGTCATGATCGTGCCGGTCAGGGCGACGACGAAACCGGCGCCGGCGGAGACGCGCAGGGCTCGGACGGTCAGGTCGAACCCCTCGGGGGCGCCGAGTAGCTTGGGGTCGTCCGAGAAGCTGTATTGCGTCTTGGCCATGCAGACGGGCAGGCCGCCGAAACCGTGCTCCTCCAGCCAGGCCAGGTCGGCCCGCGCCTCGTCGGTGAAGCGTACCCCGCCCGCGCGGTAGACGCGGGTGGCCACGGCTTCGATCTTGTCGGCGATCGGTTGGCCCAGATCGTACGCGAATCCGAACCGGTTCGGCGCGTCGGTGAGGCGTACGACCGCCTGCGCCAAGCTCTCGGCACCGGCCCCGCCCCGGGCGTGGTGGTCGGCGACCACCGCTTCGACCCCGATGTCGGCGCACCGGCTCTGGACCAGCGCCAACTCGTCCGGAGTGTCGTCCGGGAAGCGGTTGATGGCGACGACGGCCGGGAGACCGAAGACGTTCGTGACATTGTCTATATGCCGGAGCAGGTTCGGCAACCCCGTCCGCAGGTCCCCGCCGCCGTGGTGCTTGAGGGAGCGGACCGTGGCGACGATGACGACCACCGCGGGCTGCCAGCCGCGCTGGCGGCAGACGATGTCCGAAAACTTTTCCGCGCCGAGGTCGGCCCCGAACCCGGCCTCCGTGACCACAAACTCGGCCAGCCCGAGCGCCATCTCCGTGGCGATGACGCTGTTGCAGCCGTGGGCGATGTTGCCGAAGGGCCCGCCGTGCACCAGCGCCGGTGTCTTCTCGAGGGTCTGGACCAGGTTCGGGCGCAGGGCGTCCCGGAGCAACACCGCCATGGCGCCCTCGGCCTGGAGGTCCCCGGCTGTGATGGGCTGGCCCTGCCCGCCGCGCCCGACGACCATTCTTCCGAGCCGGGCTTTCAGATCGTTGAGCCCGGTGGCAAGGCAGAACGCCGCCATGACCTCGCTCGCGGCGGTGATGTCGAAGCCGTCCGGGCGCTCGACGCCGTTCGGCCGGCCCCCGACCCCGTCGACGATGATCCGCAACTGGCGGTCGTTCATGTCCAGACACCGCCGCCACGTGACGGTGGTGATGCCGAGCTGGTTGCCCTGGTAGATGTGGTTGTCGATGAGTGCGGCCAGCAGGTTGTTGGCGGCGGTGATCGCGTGGAGGTCGCCGGTGAAGTGCAGGTTGATGTCCTCCATGGGCACAACCTGGGCGTAACCACCGCCGGCCGCACCCCCCTTGATCCCGAACACCGGCCCGAGCGACGGCTCGCGCAGAGCCGCCATGACGGTCTTCCCGAGGCGGGAGAGCCCATCCGCGAGACCCACCAGGGTGGTGGTCTTCCCCTCCCCCGCCGGCGTGGGTGACATGGCCGAGACCAGGACCAGCTTGCCCGGTTTGGCCGGTGCGGGCAGGGCCGCCGGATCGACTTTGGCCTTGTAGGGCCCGTAATGAATCAGTGCCCCAGGTGAAATGCCAATCGCCTGGGCGATGTCCTCGATAGGCGCCATCCGGGTGGATTGCGCGATCTCGATGTCACTGGGCACGGTTGGTCTCCTCTCGCTGGACCACCGGCGCACTCCGGCGCCAACCAGCGATCCTACCCGCTCCAACCGCGCCGCAACAACGGGTGGCCAACGGGTCATGAGACCCGCCATCGACGGTGCCCGGCCACCCCGGGACGGTTCCCGGCCACTTGGGGACGGTTCCAGAATGGCCACTTGGGGACGGTTCCAGAAGGAGGCCGGATGTTTGTGGGGGCCTGCCTCGGCGGGACCCACCCCATCTTGCTCGGATGGGCCACGGCCTTGGCTTGTGGTCACGACAGCGGGGCCCATCCTCCGCCAATGGGGTACCCCCCCGCCGGGCGCGGCCCGGGGCAAACCAGTGCCTGGCCAACCCGGGGCCGAACCCCCTGCCGTTCCAGGGACACCGGCCACGCACCGGGATCCGGCCACGATCTGCAGCGATGTGGGCCAGCGGGTCGACACAACATAGTACAAACCGGCCGGTCACGGGGGGCACCCACCGGTTCGCACCATGTTGTGTCGCTCAAACCACCAGCAAACAGTGACACAACATAGTACCAACCGGCACAGGCCCTGTCAGAATGCCGGTTATGGTCATGTTGTGTAGGACCGGGCCCACGACCACCCCCGGTCGGTCACCTCAGGGCCGTGTGTACCACGGGGACGTTTCTGGTGGTACGCGTTGGTGTACCACGGGGACGTGTCTGGTGGTACCTCCTGGGCTGGTTCGCTGACTGGTGCACCATCAGAAACGTCCCCGTGGTGCACTGCCCGTGGTGCACTGTGACACTGGGTTCTGGTCCCGGTGTGTGGCTGTGGGGGTGGGCCTGTCGCAACATCACCGAAGCCGGCCGGAGAAGGGGAGAAGGGGAGAAGGGGGTGTTTGTCGGTTTCGGTGTTGTTGGAACGCTCAAAGCCATGGCGCCGCCGGGAAAGCCTTCGAAACCAACCAGGCCAGGCACGACGACCACAAGGAAACCGGAACCGATCAAGGAATCCCGACCACAACACCACCAGCCCCCACGGTCCCCGGGTGGACACCACAAGCAACCCGGCAATGTACTGCTGTGTTACACCTCATCATCAGGCGTAACACAGCACTACTCCCCCCAACCAGCCACCACGACACGCCCCAAGAACCGATTTGACACTCATAGAAGCATCGGTTCCAGAATGAGGCCGGACGGACTGGCGGGGCCGCCGGAGACGAAAGTGTTCCGTGCAATTAGGTAAGCTGAACCTATGACAACTTCGGTACGACCACGGGGCCGCCCGTCGCGCCAGGCGGTGTTCGACCAGTTCGCCGCCGCCATGGCGGACCTGGCGGCGCACGGCGGGTTGCCGCCGCTTGAGCGGGCCCGGCCGCTGTGGGACAACCTCTGGCACATGGACGTACACCACTCCACCGCCATCGAGGGCAACACCCTGGTCATGCGGGAGGTCGAGGCGCTGCTCGGGCAAGGCCGCGCGGTCGGCGCGAAGGAACTGAAGGACTACCTGGAAGTCTTGGGGTACGCCGACGCCGCCACCTGGGTCTACCGCCAGGCCGGGGACGCCCGGGACTGGGAGCACGACAGGATCGTCACCATGACCGAGATTCGCGAACTCCATCGCCTGACCATGACCCGGGTCTGGGACGTCGCACCCCATCCGGCCGCTACCGACGAGGAGACGCCGGGTGGTTTTCGGCAACACGAGATCGCACCTTTCCCGGGCGGGATGAGGCCGCCAACGTTTCCGCTGGTGCCGGCCATGTTGGACGCCTGGGTGACCCGCGCCAACCAGGTCGGTACGGATCTGCGGGAAGGACGAGCCGAGTGGTCCGACGGGCCCCGCCTCGTGGCCGACTGCCACGCCGGGTTCGAGAGCATTCACCCGTTCCTGGACGGCAACGGGCGCACGGGACGGCTGCTGCTGAACCTGATGATGGTACGGCTGGGCTGGCCGCCGGTCGTGATCCTCACATCCCAGCGCCGCCGCTATTTGGATGCCCTTGTCAGGGCCGATGCCGGAGATGCGGATCCACTCGCGGAGATGATCGCCCGCGCGGCAATCGCCTCGATGAACGCACTCCTGCCCACCATCGCCGACGCCGCGGACTGGCTACCCCTGTCGGCGCTGGCGGACGCGACGATGTCCCTGGCGGCGTTGCGGCAGGCGGCGAACCGGGGCCGCCTGGAGGCCCGGCTCGACCAGCGCGGTCAGTGGCGGTCAACCCGTCGGGAGGTCGAGGAATACAAGACCCGACGATACCGCCGGGCCTGACCGCGCCAAGGGGCGGGGCGCAGTCCTCAAGACTGCGGGACTCGGTGAATCTCGCCGGTTCCGGCGGGCCCACCTGGGGCGGTCCGCGCCATCTCACGACTGGACGGTGAAGCCCATCTGCCGGTAACCGGCTCGCCTCCTGTTGAATTGTGCGTTCAGTAGGGGGACCGCGACGTCCACGTAATCGTGGACGATGACCTCGGTCTTGCCCTCGTAGCGGCGCAGCGCCCGCCCGACGGCCTGGATCAGGAGGCCAGGAAACGAGATCGGCCCGATCAGGAAGACCGTGTCGATGATCGGCGCGTCCAGGCCCTCACCGCCGTACGGGACTGTCGTCATGACCAGCAGCGGGTCGGACGGGCCGGCGTCGGCGATCTTCGCCCGGATGGCCGCGACGACCTTCTTCGCCGTGTCGCCGCGCATGATGAGCGGGTCGGCGTCCGGCAGCAGGCCCGCGATGGTGGTCAGATGGTCACGGCGGCGCGACAGTACGAGACACTTGCGGCCCCGCTTCAACGCCGCGGCGATGTCGGCCGCGATCTGTTGGTTGCGATCCTCGTCACTCGCCAGGACCCCGCCCAACCGGGTGTTCGCCCCGGGTTCCAACGAGTCGAATCCGGGTGGTGTGCGGAACCCCGTCTCGTGTAGGAGCAGGATGCGCTGCGGGCCGTCGTACGGAGTGACCAGCGTCGCTTCGGAGGGCAGGGTGTCGCGCCAGACATGCCGGATCGGTCCGAGTTGCCAGGCCGTGATGGGTTCGAGCCCGTCCTTGCGCTCCGGCGTCGCGGTGAGGCCCAGGAACCAGGCCGCGCCGATGTGCGAGATCGCGTGATCATAGGACGCCGCTGCCACATGGTGGCACTCATCGACGATCACCTGTCCGTAACCGGCCGTCAACTTGCGGATCTCATCAGGCGTCTGTCGGGCCAGCGTCTGGAGCAGCATGATATCTACTTGTCCGCTCGTCTTCTTGCGGCCGCCACCCAGTTGTCCCGGTCGCCGGATCCCGAGCAGGGTCCGGATCTGCTCCCGCCACTGCGAAGCCAAAGCGGTCTTGTTGATGAGCACCAGCGTACTAACCGATCGCTCCGCGATGACGGCACAGGCCATCACGGTCTTGCCGACGCCGGTCGGGGCCTGCAAGATGCCATCCTCATGGGCCAGCATCGCATCCACGGCGAGCGCCTGCCTCTCCGTCAGTTCGCCACCGAACGACACGTCGAGTTCGGCGCCCTGATCCCGTTCGTCGTCGATCACCAGCTCACTCCCGGCTTGACTGATCAGGTGTTCCGCCTGCTCACGCAGGCCGCGCGGCAATATCAGGTCGCCGCCTATCGCCACGTCGAATCCTTCAAGGAAGCGGGGGATGCGTCCCGTCCAGCGCCGGGCGCGTTGGGCCTCGTAGAAAGCCGGGTTATGGATCGTCGCCGCGTGGCGGAGGGCAGCCGACAGTTCCGGGGACAGGTCCGCGTCCTTGATGGTCAGTTGGGCGCCGAGCACAGCGTGCACCTGTGCGGCCGGTCGCGGGTGGATCGCGGTGGCCGGGGACGGCTCGGCCGTCACGACCTCGCGCCCGACCACGACCTTGTCCTGCCGACCTGCCGCGGCGACCTGGCGTGGTGTCATCCGATCCAAGCGTGACAGGTATTCCCACTGGTCGTCGTACGGTTCCCATGTCGCCAAGTCGACGAACAGTGTCGTACCGCGGTCCCTCTTGCGCTGCCCGTTCAAGGGCGCCGCGATGAGGTTGCCCACGCTCGACGAAGTGGTCGGGACGGTGTCCTGGTTGGGGAACATCCGGTCGTACGCACCGAGCCGCATGGATCCCCGCAGCCCCATCGCGCGGTGCAGGCAGGCCGTACCCATGGCGCGCGCGTCAGCCGCCGCAACCGGGGCGGTGAAGAACGTCCAGACGTGCGCGCCGCGACCGGATTGCGAGATCTCCAGACCGCACGGAACACCCATCGAGGCGGCCGCTTTCACGTACGCATGGGCGTCCAGCATCGCCTGCGTCCCGTCGAAGTCGACGGCCAGCCACCAGCAGGTCGCGTCCGGCAGCAGCGGGTAGAGGCCGAGGAAGAGCGGATGTCTACCGCTCAGGTGATTGGCCATGACGTCCAACGTCAGGGGTTCCGGTTTCCGGTCCCATAGTGCCCGTTTGCTGTATTTATCCCCGACTTTGGGCGACCAACCGCGCGTACCCTTGCGCGGGTTCTCCCAGTAGTACGCGTAGACGTCCGGACGGGCGGCGAAGCGATTGGCGAACAGCGCCAGCTTCACGGGATTGGGGGACTCATTCGTCACGACCCCCGGGTCCGGTGGGACAAGGAGAGCCTGGGATGGCGGCGGTTCGACGCCGTCGGTTACCTGGAGCAGGTTCCGCAAGCGTCGGTTCTCCGCCCGGAGCGATGCGAGTTGGCGTTCCAGACTCGTCGGCGCCTCGGGCATACGTGAACCCTAACACAATGTACCCTGCGAGGGTACGATACCAGCGCAGATCGACAAAGCGGCGGCGGTTGTGGACCGAGTGGATACCACAGCGGGTCGCCCTCGTTTCATCCGGGAGGTTCCATGAGCAACCGATGCTGCCCCGCCGGGCCTGGCATAGGTACCCGGTCATCCCAAGGCCCTGGGGCCGGCGTGTTGGAACCAAACAGATACGTTGTCACGATTCAGGCACGACACGCCATGTGACAACGGCAGACACCGGAACCGTCCCCCTGTCCCCCCCCTGTCCCCCAGTGTCTCGGGGATGAGGCAAGGCCGCCTTTCGGCCTTGCCTCATCCCCGGCTACACAGGAGACGCCTTTCGGGATCGGACGCCTGGTCAGGCCCGGCGGCGCCGGGTGATCAGGGCGCCGGCGGCTGCCATTCCGCCTAGCAGCAGCAACAGTACGGCCGGCAGCAGGTCGGCCGGGACTTCACCCGGAAGCGCCTTGCCGCCCGTGTCCGCCGCCGGGTTGCCGACCACGTCGAATCCGATCGAGATCGAGCCCGACTCCTCGCCCACCAGGGTGGCGGTGTGGGCGCCCGGCGCGAAGCCGGCCGGCAGCTGGAAGGTGAATGTCACCGTGCCAGTCTCATCCGCCTGTCGGGTTCCGACAGCCCAGGGCTTCGATGTCACCACCAGGTGCACCGTTTCGCCCGGGGCGAAGTTGTGACCCGTGACCGTCTGGTAACCCAGGGCGGACATCACCAGGCGCTCGATCGCGATCGCCAGGGTGCCGATCGGGTTCGTCGGGTCCGTACCAGGATCGGTTCCCGGATCCGTGCCGGGGTCGGTGCCCGGATCGGTGCCCGGGTCAGTCCCAGGATCAGTACCCGGGTCAGTGCCGGGATCGGTACCCGGGTCAGTGCCGGGGTCGGTACCCGGGTCGGTGCCCGGGTCAGTGCCCGGGTCAGTGCCGGGATCAGTACCCGGGTCAGTGCCCGGGTCAGTCCCCGGATCAGTGCCGGGATCAGTACCCGGGTCAGTGCCCGGGTCAGTCCCCGGGTCAGTGCCGGGATCGGTGCCGGGATCAGTCCCAGGGTCAGTCCCCGGGTCAGTGCCCGGGTCAGTCCCCGGATCGGTGCCCGGATCGGTGCCCGGGTCAGTCCCCGGATCGGTACCCGGGTCAGTGCCGGGGTCGGTCCCCGGGTCCGTCGGATCAGTACCGGGGTCGGTCCCCGGGTCGGTCGGATCGACCGTCACCACCACCGTCACCGACGCCTCGGACTCGTTGCCCGCCGGGTCGGTCTCGGTCGCGGTCAACGCGTGGTCGCCGTCGGCCATCGGCTCGTCGGCCAGGCAGGCCCACGACAGGTTCTCCTGGACCTCCGCCGTGCAAACCACGCCGGCATCGTCACGTACCGTCACGGTATTGCCCGGTTCCGCGCCCGTCCCGGCGATCGTCGGACGATCCGTCCCGACCACCGAACCGTCAGCCGGATCGGTGATCACCGGGGCATCCGGCGCCGTCGTGTCAACCGTGATGGTCACGGCCTTGGACGCATCGGACACGTTACCGGACGGGTCGGCCTCGGTCGCGACCAACCGGTGGACGCCGTCGGCGAACTCCGCCTCGCAACCCCACTTCAGATCCGCCCCGACGGTCGCCGTGCAGACCACTCCGGCAGCGTCACGTACGACCACCGGGTTACCGGCCTCCGCACCCGTACCCCTGATGGCCGCCGTCGAAGCGGACAACCACGTGCCATCCGCCGGCTCAAGGATCACCGGGGCAGCCGGCGCGATCGTGTCGACGAACGCCACGGCCACCGGGGAACCGCCGAGCGGTCCGGCCGGAATCCGCGCGGTCACGCCGACCGTCTCGACCAGGGCGTCGGTGATGTTCGTGGTCGCCCGGCCGTCCGGACCGGTCTGCACGACCGTCTGGGACACCACCGCGGACCCATCCGCGCCGAACGTCACGCTCACACCCGACACCGGGTTGCAGTTGGCGTCCGTGACCAGGGCGGTCACGCTTGCGGACTCCCCCTGCTCCAGGGAGGTCGGCGATACAGTCAGCCCGCTGCCAGAGCGGCCGTCCGTACAAGTTACGGGTCCGGTCACCGGCGCGCCCGCTTTGAACGGGATCGCGCGGGCCGCGCCCACGCTCACGCCGTCCACCGCCACGCGCGCCACCGCGGAGGAGTCGGCCACGACCGAGGTGAACGTCGCGGTGTAGGTGCCGTTGCCGTTGTTGACAGCATCCGACACCGTCATCGCCTTGTTCGACGAGGTGAACGCGATCTTGGTGGGATCGAGATCCCGGACCGGGTTACCCGAGGCGTCCACCGCGGTCAGCGTGCCCGTGTACGACACCTCACCATTGGCCGTCAGCCAGGTCCCCGGATTCAGCAGGTTGGCCGTCGGCGAGACCGCGAACGACGACTTGGCCGGCGCGAACGGGCCGGCGGTGAACTCCACCTGGGCCGGCGAACCGGACAAGGCGCCCGCCAGGGTGTTGGCCCTGACCGTCACCACCTGCGCCGCGTTGTCCGTGACCAGGCTCGCCGCCCGGCCGGACTCGTCGGTCACCACGACCGGATCGGCCACCAAGGCCGCCCCGGACGCGGACAGCGCGACCATCACGCCGGGCACGGGGTTGCACTGCGCGTCCGTAACAAGTACGTACACCGCCGCCCCCGCTCCGACCGGGAGCCGCGTCGGGGACACCGTGAGATTCGTACCCACACCGCCGTCCGCGCAAGCCACCGGCCCCAGAACCGGCGGGCCGGCCCGGAAGGGGATGGGCTGGATTTCGCCGACCTCATGCCCGTGGTGGGGTACCCCC
>Ga0209628_10001782_pt1 | contig 14210 bp, 7 predicted proteins | sample TergutCu122P4_FD_187285 | JGI IMG/M metagenome (GOLD analysis project Ga0209628, IMG submission 187285) | Cubitermes ugandensis P4 segment gut microbial communities from Kakamega Forest, Kenya - Cu122 P4 (SPAdes) (version 2) | ecosystem: Host-associated > Arthropoda: Insects > Digestive system >...
CGTGGGTCATGCTGGGAACGGCGGTTTTGTCGCTGTTGGGGTTCGGCCTTTACCGTGCGTACCGGGATGCGCGCTTCGTGGCGGGCTGAAATGGATTTGCCGGGTAATCGCTGGACGTATTTCGATCGTCCACCGTCTGGATCAGCGCACTTCCCGCTGATGTTGAATCCGGAATTGGCTGGGCGTGACGGCGGTGCGGCGCGTGAAAAAACGCGAGAAGTAAGCCGGATCGGTGAAGCCGAGCTGATAGCTCAATTCGCTGACCGAGATAGGGGAAAAGCGCAGCAGGCGGCGCGCTTCCTGGAGCACGCGCTCATGCACCATCTCTTTGGATGCCAGGTTGGCGATGCGCCGGCAGACATCGTTGAGCCGGGCCGCGGTCACCTTCAGGCGGCGCGCGTAATCGGGGATCGTCAGGTGTTCCTGAAAATGGGCCTCGATCAGATCGCAGAAGTTCAGAAATACCCGCACGTCCTCGCCCCGTTCGCGCTTGAGGTCTGCGCCGGTTGGTTGGCGCGCGGCCAAAAGACGGTGCAGGCTGATGAAAAAACATTGCCCCAGCGCCTGTACCGCGGCCAAGCGGCCCGTTTCGCGTCCGTGAAACTCCTGCCGAAGCAGTGCCGTGATGTGCAGCAGGTGGTCGGCTTGTGCGCGTATCGGCGGCGCGGCATCGCCCAGCGTCATGAAAGCCGCCGTTCGGGCTGGCGCTTCGTTCCATTGTCCCGGCATGGCCGTAAACCAGCTGCGCACCACCTCTTGGCGCACCGTGACCACATGCCCATCGGAATGATCGTCCGAGTAGAAAGCGTGCGGCACAGCCGGCGGAGTGATGAACAGGAGCGGCGCATCGCCGCCATACACTTGGTCATCCAGGTTCAGGTGGACGCGGCCTTGCGTCAGCAGGTGCACCTGGTAGAAAAGCGAATGGCGGTGCACCGGCGTGTTGCGCCCGAAAATCTCGGCCAGGCGGCTGAAGGTTTCGTAATGGACATCACAATCCGAATCACCTTGGTAGGCGCGGGTGATGTGGATATCGGGAATCGGAGAGGCGGCGTTGCTCATGTTGCAGGAGGCGGTCACACCGAACCGGCATTACAAACGGCGATGATATAAAGAAATAAAAAAATCGAAATTAGAAAATTAGAACTCATGAGACGTACAACCCCCTATCGCAATCTGCCCCATCTCTTCTTGCAGGCGCGCGAGGAGGTGCTTTGCCACTTTCGCCCAATCCTTAACCACTATGGCCTGACCGAGCAGCAGTGGCGCATTCTGCGTGTGCTCGGCGAGCGCGAGGAACTCGAGCAGTGGGAGATTTCTGATAGCTGCCAGATTCTCAGCCCAAGCCTGGCGGGGGTCCTTGCGCGCATGGAGGACCAGGGCGTCATCCACCGCAGCCGCATGCCCGAAGACCATCGGCGTGTCATTGTGCGTCTCAGTCCCGAGGGCGCCAAGCTGTATGCCACGGTTGTGCCGCTCATTCAAGCACAGTACGAAAAGCTTGAAGAGGCACTCGGCCCTAAGCTGATCGATGATCTGTACCGCATCGTTGACAAACTTCTCGTACAGCCGCACCCACCGGTGGAACACATCGATTTGCCCGAGTATTCTTCGGTCCGCAAGAAGAGGGGGCTCACCCAGGCGCGTACCCCTGGCGCCCGTTGATCGGGGCGGACGAATACAGCCAGCTTCTGGGTCGACATCGCTTACTAACCTACGGCTTAACCATATCGAGGTAGCCGCGAATCGGCGCCCCCCGCTTGTCGAGACGGGGCCTGCCACCGATAGACCGCAGGACCGACCGCGAAAGGAGCTTATTGCCGGCAATGCAGGTTGTCTCCGGCATCATCACGCAGTCAGGGCAGGCGCCCCCGCGCTCCGTGCACAGCGAGCCTGTGCCGCATTGCGTGGCTTTGGGGCTGAGCATTGAGGTCAGCATTGCTGGGCCAGCATTGCGCCAAAGCGCCGACAGGTTACCCAGGTCCATGGTTGTGCCGTTGCGGTAGACCACGAAGGCTAGGTCAGATGGGAAGATGTACTCGCCTAACGACCCCAGGTCCAGACCGGAGTACTCAGACACGTGCTTCATCAGTAGGTGCGAGTAACTATGAAGCAAGGTATACAGGTAGAAGTAGACCGGCGGTGTTGTGGTCTCGGGCAAGTTGTCAAGAAACGGACTCATCGGCTGCGCTGCGCCCAGCAGGCCAGCGCCAATTTTCTCGCCTGCGTTCAGCGTGAACATGTCCGGGCACTTCAAGCTGCGCAGCCATTTAAGAACAAGTTCTTCCTTGAGGCGCACGTAGATGGCCTCATTGCCCTGCTGCACAACGTAAACGGGATACCGCGTACTATCGTTTTGCTTTACCGGTGGGAACAGGTTCAGGCGAACCGGCATGTTCATGCCCCGCTTTTCTCGCAGGATGGGGGTCGACTCCATGCGCGAGTAACCAAAGCTGAAGCGGCACAGGTCAAACTCTCGGATAAGGCCCATGTCATCGAGACCAAGCCTGTCGAGCAACGCGCGCGTTGCGCTCTGCACTTGGTCCGTCTTGTCTTTATTCTCTGGCGCCAGGTCTTCATCCAGTCGTGTGAAAGACACGTAAGGCTTCTTCCCGTTGGTCCGTGTCTCCACATCCAGGCGTGTGCTCTTGAGCGCCGCGTGCTCGATGGCCAAGCGGAACGGGTCGAACTTGGAGGCGAACATTGACTGTCTGTTTTGAAGGTTCGAGACAACCAACACCGGAAGGTCAACATTGGGCACCAGAATTTGTCGCCGGCGTAGGTCATCCAGAATCCGCTGCCGGCTGGTGTATGCCATCTCGATGGCGCCCTTGAGCGTAGTTCGCATTGGCTCGGCGAACGCCTCGAGCGTGCGAATCTGATCTGCAGCTGCCAAGTAGTCCAATAGATCCTTGGCGCATTCCGGCTTGCCTGTGCAAACTTTCTGAATATCTTCGTCCGTGATGGGTTGCGCGGCAAAGCCATATTGCTTGGCGACGAAGTCCTTGAGCTCAGCCTCCCGCCCCGGCAGCAGTCGGGTTAGAAACTGCTGGCTGCCGTCCTTGAAATCGATGAACAGGTCTGACTTGACGTAATACGCGCTCGACGCGCGATAGGGCGTCGCCTGCATCCGCACGTCGGTCAGTCGGTTCGGTCCCATCGCTGGTCCGAGAATACGCAGGGTGTCGCGGTCGTTTTGCAGCCACTTCGGTGAAAGCGGCTTATCGCAGGCTGCGCACTCGAAGAACCAATCGCCGATGCCAGCGGAGCGCCGATTCAACTTGAACAGATCGCTCCCACAGACGCAGTTGTCACGGCGCTTGATGACCTTGGCGTCGCGGTCGCTCCAATGCCATTGACCCGGAAAGGCCGCCTCCCAATGACCGGACCAGTGCACGAAGAGGACATCAAGCTGTTCCCAGTCGCATTGGCCCTTCTTCTTGGGGTTGGGACAATGGTCGGGCGTCAGGGTTGCGAGGTTCTTGTCCAGTTCCGTGAGAGTCTCATAGTCCTGGAACATCCCACAAGTGCGGCACACGAATGTCAGTGGTGCCGGTGTGTACTCCATGTGCGAGGGCCGACACAGATAGAAACGGTCCTGGCCCGGCAACTGGAATTCTGTCCTGGTCGGATCCAACAGGGCTTGATCAACGCACTGTGCAGGCAGGATGCGTGGTTTCGTCAAGTCACTGTCGCGCGCGGATAAGGCGGTGTTGAACCAAGCGCGCCCGAGTTCGTTCATCCGCTCAAACACCAAGTCCATGGTCGACTCCGACAACTGGATAGGCTCGCCAGTCGAAGAGCGTGCAATGCAGGCTCCCATTCCGCCTTCGAAGGTGAAGAAGCTCTCCGGGGCATAGACCGTAGCAAGCTGGTTGCGAGAGCGATTCATTGTTTTGGCTTTTGCCATCTTGCTCCTTCTTTAGCTCCGAGCTTCTGTAGCACTATCAGTCGAATCGATGTCGGCACCAGAGCCTCGCCGAATAAAAGCCATCGCTCGAGCCGTCATTCCATCCGCCACACGTTTGTAAGACGCATCGGTACCTGACTCGTGGATAAGGCCGGGTTGGTCCACATCGCGTAGCGATGTCATCGGTCGTAGCAGACTATTGCGCGTCGCAAAAAACTGGACCAAGCGAGTACCGTTCACCAGTCGGTCGACACCCAGGTCCTGCTGGTAGTAGGTAAGCTCCCTTTTGAGCAATGAGCGGTAGTAGTTCTTTCCTTCAGGGGAAGACGAGAAGGACAGGCCGAGAGCTTTTTCCATGAATGCCTCGGTGGTCTTTATGTTGGCCGGCACTGCCAGGAAGTCGCGCACATCGGGTGCCATGGCGAACGTGGGGCTATTGCGCTTCTTGTCGTCATCCAATGCGCACAGGTGCTCGATAGCGTTCATGCCACACACGTATTCCTGGAAGAAGCTGGGCATCACTCGCACCAATGCCTTCTCGGCCCAGCGGTCAATAGCCGCTGGCAAAATCATCCGCTCCAGGAATCGGTGGAAGATATCGTGAATCTCCAACACGAACCGGTCGCGATATCGTTGGGGCACGGGCACCAGCAGCGAAAAGCCTACGTGCGTGCGGCCCACACGCGACGATGCCTGGATGTACTCCGCGATGTCCGACGGGATGCCCGCGAAGAACATTGCGTTGAACTCTTCCACGTCGACACCGTGCGAGATGGCAGAGGTAGCGATGATCGACCGCAGCGTTTCGTTGAGATCTGGAAATGGCTTGTTGACTCCAACGCGGGTCTCGGCCCGCCGGACGGTGCCCTGAATATTCGCGGCCGAGACAGCCCCTGAGATGAGTTCTGAGTTCAGCGACTGGTCAGCGTAACCCTCAGCCTGGTGAAGCTTCTCGAACTGAACTTTTTCGGTATCGATAACCTGGTCGCCACCCTTCTTGTTGGTAACGTAAGTTAGGGCGATGCGGTGCAGGTCCACTAGCGTCAGCAACGTGGCGGTATCTGCACTCGCCAGGAGCCGAACGAACTGAGCCTGCAAAGGGCCAGGAGACACCCATCGAATCAGTTCGTTGCGGGATGCCTCCTCCTTGGTCGGGTCTTCGCTGCGCAAGCGCTCGTACAGGCCAGTGAGCATCACGTGGTAGTGGCCGAGCACTGATGCCATCGCCACGGTATGACGGTGTCCGTTGGTCAGAACCGAGGCGTAAACACGCGCCCAGTGGCTGCGCAGTTCCATATCGGCGACGGGAATGGCCGCGCGTTCGGTGTCATCTGGCGAGGCGTCCGGCTGGAGGGGCGTCGCATAGAACGAGTCGTAGAGCGTCGGCCCCGGATGCGGGAACTGGACCGTGTCGCGCTGGTAGAGGTTGTGCATCTGGCGCCACGGCTCGCTGACTGTGGCTGACGCGGCAATAACCTTGATTTTTCGGCGGACTGTGAACTCGGGCTCATACGAGAGAAGGCCCTTCAGCAGCGGCGAGAGTTGGTCGAACGCGGCCTCCAGTGCTGATTCGAACAGGCCTGAGAACGTTCCCAGGGACTCGTCCAAAAGGTGGGCCTCGTCCTGAATCAGCAGGGCAGGGAATGGATCGAAGAATCTCTTTTCGCCTGAAACGAACGAGGGGAACAGCGTGCGGGTGCCGGCGCCAGGGTGACCATCCCAATCCTTGGGTTTCATTGGCACGTACAGGCGCTCACTGCTGGTCTTGATCAATGGCGCAAATCCGAACATGCCGAAGAACTTGCGGATAGTCCCCTGCGACTGACCGATGGCCGCGAGCTTGTCCACTGTGCCCAGCAAAACGGATGGAGCCACGTCGTAGATGTCTTCGTCGACGATGTAGAAGGGCAGTGGCGTTGGCTTGGCGAACCGGGCGTTCCAGGAACACTTTTCTTTCGGTGCGGCGCAGTAATGTCCCATTGTGTTGGCACCAGCGTCCGAGTGGCGGCGTAACGCCAGCAAACTGCCGTCCTTATTGCCACAGAACGGGCATGTTGACAGCTTTAGCCAGCGCTCACGGGCACTCTTGTAGGGCTGGACATCCTTGTGCTTGGGCTCGGCGCTTGGAACGACCTCGTTGTCCCTGGGTACTTCGCCGTAGCCCTCCTCGGAATGCCAGTTTGGCGTGTTGCTGCCACCCACCCAGAACCCGAGTGAGAACGGATCGCCGGGGTGCCCGCGTAAGTGCCGAACCTCTTCGGCAGCGCCCATCGTTGAGAAGGTCCGGCGTGCCTGCTGCAGCGTAAGCAATCGCAGCGGGTAGCGCATCAAAGCGGACACGCCCCTATGCTTACCTCTGAGGCGGTCGAGAAAGAGCACGAACGCGAGCAGGCCCAGGAAAGCTTCGGACTTGCCGCCACCGGTCGAGAAGTACAGCAGCGTTACCGCATTTGCGTGCTTGGCAACGTCGGGGGTATAAAACCTGTGAAACTCGGGAATACGTGTCGCGAAAGCTGGAATGGATGCCAGGATGAAGGCGAGCTGGAAGAGCCGCCACTTGTCATAGCCCTTTGACTTGGCCACCTTGGCCATAGCGGTGTTCATTGACACCCACGCTTCGAATGGGATGCCAAGTGGTGACTTCTGGATGCCGGGTCCACTCCAATTCACTCGGGATATCTCAAGGATGTCAAGGCCGCAGCGAATAGCGCCCAGTTCACGACGCCAAGCCGTAAGGTCCAAGTGCAGCTTCTCCTTCTCGACCGCTAGTTGCTCAGCTGCATTCGGTCCGTCGAGACCTTGGTCGACAGGATGTTTTTCGACCTGGGTCAGCCACGCCTCGTAGGCCATGATGAGAGGCTTCAGGCCGACTAGGCAGTCGGGTTGAGACAGCTTTTCAATGTTGCACTCAACGTCACCATCGGTCTGAATGATTCGAGGCAGCACGTAACGCGGAGCCCAGGTCGTGCTCAGTCGGTGCAGCGCACCATCGATAGCCAAAGTGATGCCGCCGTTGAATCCCAGCGCCGGGTACTTGAGGTACTGGTTGTACCGGTAAGACGGCTTGACGCGGTCTAAGCGAAGGAACCGGTGGTCAGCCGTCGGCACTGTGACGGTCACTGAAACTTGGAAGAACGAGGGTTCCAACTCTTTGAAGTTGGTTTGGGTGAGCGGTGGGGTCCAATTTTCCAAGGCCACATGGACCGTCATGCGCGTTGCGTCGATCGGGTCGGGCACTGCTTGAACGACCCAGCGCAGCTCAATCTGAGGCACGATGACTGCAAGAGCCGAGGCGCGGACTCTTTCCAGGTAGCGCTTCCAGTCCCGCACGTCGGACGGGAGTACCCGACTCCGGCGGTACCCCCACAACTTCCCGCCTGTTTCCGGGGCCGAACTGGCAGCCCAGCCCGCGAGCTGCTTGGCGACAGACCCATTCAGCGCATCGGTTGCCCTTTTGGCGTCAGCCTCGGCGGTCGCCGGCGTAAACTCGAATGAGGGCAGAGTGAGCTCCAGCCGGAGCCACTTCGGCGGGGGAGGAATATCGTCCACCAAGCCGTCTGGGGTAGACAGGCCGGCGGCAACCTCCTGAGTAGGGCGTGCTTTGCCTTCCTCGACGCCTTCCACATTCTTTGCTTCTACATCCTCGGGTTCGGTTTCCTCACCCACTGGTGCGCGGTCCAAGCGATTGTCAAAGTGCAGGCCCATGGACTCGTACACGCCCTTGCGGGCCTCGTAGCTCTTCGCGGCCCACTCCAGGTTCGACTTGCCACCCGAAAGCTCGTTGGCAAGCTTCGTCAGCGCATCCTTGACCCTGCTGCGGATTTCGGCTCGGGCTTCTCGCGTCAAGGGGAAGGTGGCTTCCAGCCGGCCCCCAGGTTTCACCTCATCCTCGGTCGGGAGAATGCGGACATATACGGCACCGGTCAGTGACACGCCCAGCTTGGTTCCTGTGGCAGCCGAACGAATTTGGAAGTCCATACCGTGCGCGCTGATGCGGATGGGGTCTGCTTCCTCGTCGCCGCCACGCTCTTCGGTAGGCATCGGCACGATGAACTCCGACATCAACGCCGCGCTGGGCTTGGCTCCGTAAATGACCTTGTAGAAGTCACCTCGGCCAGCCAGCCGCGCTGACAGCCCGTTGAGTAGGCTATCGACCACAGCCTCTTTATAGGCCGGATGGATATCGTGGGGTTTTTTACTGAGAGTGGGCATTTGTCTGTCCCTTCTTGCTTGTGGTCACACGCGTCGGCGGCGGCACAACGCGTTCGACACGATAGACACAGCGCAACGCTTCCTGTTGCAGGTGTCGGATGTCATCTTCGGGCACCTTGCGGTACGTCACAGCACTCTCCGGCTGGAACAGAATCTCGGCATACCGGGCAACCAGTTCCCGTCCCAGGTGTTGGTTCAAGCGCCGCGCACTGCGTACAAAGCCCCAGTGCTGCTCAGCCGCCTCGTCGCTGATGTCCAAGGCCCTGCAAAAAACCTTGAAGTACTTGGGATCCTTGGCGGCGTGGGGGCGTGTATCGTTCTTCGCCTGCAGAGCTAGCCAGTAATACACACGACCTAGCCGGCAGTCCACAGCCTTGGGGTCCAGTTCGACCATCCTGGTATGAATCTCACGCGCCAAAGCCGACCGCTTCGTGGATTTGAACATCAACGTACAGCGCCGTTGAACATCATCGTGGTACAGCTTGAGCAACATGCGCACCGGATCTACCACGGAACTGACGCCTTCGCCGTTCAGCTGCAGTGACGACTCCAGATTGGCGCGCAACTCGTCGCTCATGTCGAAGATGAAGTCGCCGGATTGAATGGCGCTCGCGGGGGCGCGACGGAACGGGGGATCTTCGTCGGGCATATGACGATAGACCCAGCCAGAGGCATATGTCCAGCTACCGCCTTCCAGTTCGAACTTGTAGTACGCCTGATTGCCACTCTGACCGTTGTCGTCGGACTTGAACGTCAGAGACATCTCACGGAGCTTGCTGATGACCAGCGGATTCGGGACCTCCGCGAGGCGCCGCTCCAACTCCTGGGCCAGCAGACCGATACGGCCACGGTAGGCCTTGAACGCATCCATCTCCTTCATACTGGTAAGCGTCGTGAGCGTGGATTCGGCCTGACGATACGCCACCAGCACCGCGGTGCCGTGCGGTACTTCCGGATGCGTCATCAGAACGCGCAGCACGTCGGAGTTGATACCGACGAAGGTAAAGTGCTTGCCTTTCCGGTCGCCAGCGAGCGTCTTGCCAACGGCCGAGAGCGTGTGCCACTCGATACGCCCTTCGGCGGCGATCCAATCTGTTCCCAGTTTTCGTTGCAGAAAGCGATGCGCCAGTTGTACATACCGCTTGCTCGGCAACACCAATGAAATGCCCTGCCGGCCAGCAACTGCATGTTTGCGGACTTCAGTCAGCATGCGTAACGCCATCGGCGTGGCATCGTTCCAATCGTCGATGAGCCGTTCGGCTCGCGTGATGGCCTGTTCAACAGGGTCGCGTACCTGGTTCAGCGCACCGGAGTTGAGCGCCGCAGCGAGCTTGAGCTTCACGGGTGTCCAGGCGTTCTGCTGGCTGCCGAAGTCACCTTGCCCAGCTTCTGCTGACGCTGCGGTGAGGTCGGTGTATCCAGCTGGCATGTTCGACAACCGCAGGATGTACATGCAGGCCTCGAGCAGTGCTTGATGGGCTGGGTTCTCCTCGTTGCCCACCGTTGCTGCCCGGCGTTGGAACGCCAACGCAAGCTGGGATGCGTCTCGGTCAACGATGCTCACGCTGAAGTTGGAGTTGCTGCGTTGAGTAGGTTGCCAGTTGGCTGCGACCGGGTGCGCCGAGAGCAGCACCTCCTCGGCTTCTGCGGCCAATACCTTCATTGTGAATGCGAGCTTGGAATCGCGGAGTTGCTTTCGCAGGATAAAAAAGGTCTTCGGATCGTCGGTCACGATGACAGCACCTGTATCGGAAAACCCGTTTTCTCGTGCAAATGCGAGGAAGTCAGGAATCCGCTTGATTGCAGCGTAGTTTGTGCGCATTGCGGCGTCCGTCGCGTCGAGCAAGAGCGACTCTGGGCGTCCGGATGCCTTCAAGGCCGGAGCAGCCAGGGCCGTCCGCCAAGAGTCCTTCTTTGCCGTATGGTGCAACACCATCAGAGCGCCCGGCGCCTTGTCGGGAATGTTCCACTCGAGTCCGACTCGCTGGCGTAAGTCTCGCCGGAAAGCCAGACGTTTAACCTTTGCCAGGGTGCGTTCTAGTGGATTAGAGACTGTCGCGGTCCAAGCCTGCTCAGCAGGGTCGAAGATAAACGTCGGAACGAGCTCCGCAAGAGCGGGGTTCGGTGCATCGGGAGTGTGCAGGGTGAGATCGTTGAGCGCCCACAGGGCTCCAAGGAAAGCCGGCGACGACGTGCATGACTCCGCCTTGACGCCATTTGCCTGCTGCACCAACAGCGTCCTATAGAAAGCACTCAGAGCCATGCGGTCGGCGAGCACGCTGTGGAGCGGTGCGCGGCAGGCATGTGTGCCAGGGTAGAGTAACGTGCGGAGACCGCGCAGGTCTTTGACGAAGACACGCTCGACGTTGGCCAGCGCGTGCAGCAAGGACAGCGCTGTGACCTTCGCTGGCCAGATTAGGCACAGTATCACGTCGCCTTGCTCGGCGGCTGCCAGAAGGGCGTTCACAAGCTCTTTAGCCCAAGGTTGCAGAGCGATAGTCTCGGCGGCCGCTCGTGATTGATACATCAGGGGAGCACTTCCCGCGCGAACCTGTGCCCAGGGGCGCTGTGGACGTGCTGTAGCCGGCTGTGCGGGCGGAGGTGTTGTGACCGCTTTGGTCTTGGCGGGTGGCACCTTGCCGCCGATAGGTCGGGTCGCAAGCTTTTGGGCGTACTCGGCAATCCGTTCCCGTGCTTTCGCTTGATCGGCCTGGCGGTCTGATAGTGATCTGAATTGAGGCATTGCAAAGTTCGAACTATTGTTTGCCTTGTCCAGTCATTGCTCGGAAACGAGTCCGAATGCCAGACGAACTGCTTCGTCCATCGATCTACCGTTCGTTGCAGCTTCGCGAAGTGCTTGCGGGTTAGGGAGCGTGAGCTGGTTGAGTTCAAATGCCGAGACGTTGGTGACCCCTGAGATACACCGGAAACAACGGTCGATTGCATGTGCGCTGAGGAGCTTGGCCAGCTTGGTTGGAGGCAGAGCTGGTTTGTCGCTCACCGCTTCGATGATGACGACGTGGTTCTCACCAATGAATCCGCCGTAAGTCTTGAAGACGCGAGGCGACACGGCGGCCGTCACTAGGCGACGCGGTTGGCCGTTGGCCGTCACCCGCTGCATCACCACGCACGGCGACGTGACGATCGATGAGTGTTCCTTGTTGCCCAAGTCGACGAAACGATGTTCTCCGTCATAGGCCGAGGTGTCCTCCAGCCGAACGATCCCACCGGGCACGATGTCTCGAGACCACATTAGGGGTATCACAGTGTGCGCCTTGGCCCGCCGCGCGTCCTGAAAAGAGTTGAACTTCGGCCGCTTGTCTCGATTCCATACGTACGCTCCGATGCGTACCCGGTAGCCGTAGTCGGCCAGGCGGAACTTGGACAAGGCAGCTGTCTTGAGCAACGTCACATCCTCAACAGAACGTGGGATCGGCCATACAGCGCCGGCGTTTGGCAACGTGCATTCGCCGACGCTCGTGTACTGGCCGGATCTCGAAACGACAGAAACGTTGGCTCGCATCTGCACGCGGTCCTTTTCAATGCAGCGGCATAGTACCGTCAGCGCCGTCTCTTGCTCGACGTCTATAAACACGCCCTGACGGTCGCTGACCATGCCGATGTGCTCAACGTTGGTATTGCGGATGAGGAACTTGCGAAGGCGTCCAAAGTACTGCCCTGAAAGAAAGCTGGTCGGTGTAACGAGAGCTGCATATCCTCCAATTCTGATCAAGCGAACGCAGAGAGCGATGAAGAGGCAGTAGAGGTTGGGTTGGGCCTCAATGACATCCGCGTACGTCTCGCGCAACGACTCCAACTCATTGGCACGCATCTTTCGATATGGAGGATTGCAGACAACCACATCGAACGTGTTGTGGCTAGTGGCCAAATGAGTCAGCGAGTTAGCCGGGTAAACCTTAAACGAGGGTACGTACCCTGTCTTCTGGACCTCTGCGTGCAAGGTCATGCATAAGAAGTGCTTGGACAGCTCGCACAGCGTTTTATCCAAGTCGCAGCCGTGAAGGTGTTTCTCAATATGCTTAAGCACTTTCAGCGCCGTGAACCCCTTCGCCACGAGGGTTTCTCGCATGCGTAGAGCAATTGGGGCCAAGAAAGCTGCGCCGCCGCATGCGGGATCAATGAAGGTCTGACTGCCGAAATCGACACCTTGTTTGGCAAGGTCGTTGAGCAGTCCCTCGGTAAGTGATGCCGGCGTGAAGAACATCGCTAGCTTCTTTCGATAGCCCTCGTCGGCCAGCATAGCGTAAGAGGAACTCAGCCAGTACGAGGCCTCGAGAAAGCCCAGTTGACTAAGAATTGCCACGAATTTTTCTACCTCGGCTTCTGCAGCGAGAGTCTTCGAGTAGGGTAAAGCGGGCCTTGGTAGAGCAGGGAATGCTATCTTGCACCAAACGCGTAAGACGGTTCCAACCAACATTGAGGCGTCGCACCCACATCGCTCGGTAGCTTGTCTGAGGGCTCGGATACGTTGTGTGATGAACTGCTTTGAGGGGGGCGTCCGGCTCCTGTCCTTGCCTACTTCAGGTGATAAACCTTCGGCCATTTTCTTTTCTGGGCACAGCGTTGCTGATGGGATCCTGGATGGCGAGGTCAGCTAAACCTGGAAACGGTAGTTGAATGCGCTCGCCTGTGCCGTGATTGGCGCGCTGAGTGCGTAGCGTTGTCACCCAAAAGGTGAATTCGATCGAAGCTGCGAACGTCAATATTCACGCGGCTCTCCTGATGGATAACTACGGCACGCACAAGACAGTGGCAATCAAGGTATGGTTTGCCCGCCACCCTCGATTTCATGTTCATTTCACACCTCCTCGGCCTCTTGGCTCAATCAAGTCGAGCGCTGATTCGCTACGTTGACCGAAAAGTACATTCGGCTGGACCAAGACTGCGGACGATATCCTCTCCAGAATCGAACGCTTCTGTCTACGAACTTCTAACTCAGGGCACTAGAATGGATGTGGCTTTTAAGGCGGACTGAGGTTGCTTGAAATTTGATCTTGGTGCCCGGAGCCGGAATCGAACCGGCACGCCCCTTATTCAGGAAGCAGCGGATTTTAAGTCCGATGTGTCTACCAGTTTCACCATCCGGGCGTCGGATAGCGTATTGACGATACCCAAAAATCAAAACAGCCCGGCAACGATGGGCTGCACGGTCCAGGCCGTGCGGGTCTGGAGGCGCGACCCGGAGTCGAACCGGGCTAGACGGATTTGCAATCCGTTGCATAACCGCTTTGCTATCGCGCCGCTCTAGTTCGGAATCGTGTTTTCCACGTCCCGAGAAGGGGAGCGAGTATACAGGATTGCCAGGCTGACTCAGCCTAAAAACGGCAAGTGCGTCCAACTGCCGTTTTTAGGCTCGGCGTTGTCTACAGGAAAAGCCGGCTGATTCCGAGCACGAGCGCGCCCACAAGCGTGGGGAGCGCGATGCCGCCGGCGCGCCATCGCACGACGCCCAGGGCCAGCAGCGCAAGGGCGATCGAGGCCAGCTCGCCGGGAGCAGGCGCGGGGCCGGCGAAGGAGATCAGGCTCGACACGAACAGCGAGGCCATCGCGGCCGGGCCGATGGCTTGCGAGAAGTGCGCCATCCACCGCACGGATGGCGGCGCTGCCCGCTGGCGCCGCCACAGCGGCAGCACGCGCAGCAGGAATGTGCCGGCGCCGCAAACCAGGATCGTCAGAAGCATGGCGTGCTCAGTCATGGCGTTTGAGCGGGAAAAAAGCATGGCAGGCGGCGCCGAGCACAATCGCTGCCGGAATCACGATGTGCGCCGGCAGCCACGACAGCAACAGCGCGGTGGCGGCTCCAGAAACCAGCATCGGCAGATGATCGCGCCGCCAGCTCATCGTCAGCAGCAGCGACAGGAAAAGAGCCGGCAGAACAAAAGCAAGCGCGCTCTGCAGGGCCGACTGGCCGGTGGGCAGCCGCGCGCCCAGGGTCGCGCCAAGCCAGGTGCCCGCAACCCATGCGGCGTAGGCGCCGCATTGCAGGCCGACATACCATCGCTCGCGCTCTTCTGGCGCGACGCGATGGATGTGCCCGATCGCGCTGGCCATGACCTCATCGGTCAAG
>Ga0209628_10001784_pt1 | contig 14209 bp, 12 predicted proteins | sample TergutCu122P4_FD_187285 | JGI IMG/M metagenome (GOLD analysis project Ga0209628, IMG submission 187285) | Cubitermes ugandensis P4 segment gut microbial communities from Kakamega Forest, Kenya - Cu122 P4 (SPAdes) (version 2) | ecosystem: Host-associated > Arthropoda: Insects > Digestive system...
TGTAACGGTGACGGGCGATTACACCTACAACGCCGCAGCCATTGAGCCTCCTGCCGGAAACATTACAGTAATAGCAGGCGATGCGACGCTCGCGCCGGCAAATTATACGCTCGCGTACAGCGCCAACATCAATGCCGGCACAGCAACAGTGACGGCTACCGGTACGGGGAATTATACCGGCACAGGCAGCGGAACGTTTACCATTGCCAAATGCCCGATTAGCGTAACAGCAAACAACATGAGTAAATTTATCGGCGAGAACGACCCTGTGCTTACTTATACATCAACGCCGGCGCTCTTTGGCTTCGACGGTTTTACCGGCGCTCTGACGCGCGAACCCGGCGAGGCTTTGGGCGAATACGCCATCACGCAAAATACGCTCGCTTTAAGCAACAACTATACAATTAATTTCACGACAGGCGTATTTACCATTCATCCGCTCTTTTCCGGTACCGGCATAAGCGCCACTGACCCTTACATTATCGATACGCCGGAACGGTTGGCAAGACTTGCCACATTGATCAATGCAGGCACAGCGCCATATTCAAACGCGGGCATCTTTTACAAACTGAACGCCGATATTAGCCTCTCGGCTTACGGCGCAGGTTTTAACCTGGGTAGGGGCTGGATACCCATCGGGACAGGAAATGAATTTAAAGGTCATTTTGATGGAAACGGCAAAATTGTGAACGGGCTGTATATTAATTACAACACCCTTGATAACGCCGGACTTTTTGGCGTTATTGTTGGCGGAACGATACAAAAATTAGGCGTTGATGGTGTTGTTACTGGACGAACACGTGCAGGCGGTATTGTAGGTTATATAGAAGGCAATATCAATATGTGCTACTCCACAGTCGCAGTAACAGGCCTTAACTATGTCGGCGGCATTGCGGGCCAAAGTAACAACAATAGTGCAATTAACAATTGTTACGCAACCGGCGAGATTAAAGCCAGTGCTGGAAATTCTTTTGTCGGTGGTATAGCAGGTGGTATACATATCAACTGTCGCATAAGCAATTGTTACGCAACCGGAGCGATTAGTGGCAGTAGTGGTATCGGTGGTATATTAGGTGAAGTTGGTGCGAGTAGTGGTGGCAGAGTTGAAAATTGCGCTGCGCTTAATGCATATATTTCACGAGCTGCGTCTTCTTCCTCTGAAACAGGTAGAGTGGTAGGCGCACGCTTCGCTGGCGGTAATAATATTGCATGGGAGGGTATGAAGATTGCAGGCGTAATTGTAACTGGCGGCACACTTTACAACCGCGAGGGTGAAGATATAACCGCTACGCAAGCCAAAACGCAGGCTACCTACGCAGGTCTTGGCTGGCAGTTTGGCAACTCTGATGCCGCGCCATGGAGGATCGTTGGGGCTTTCCCCTTACCTATCTTCTACTGGCAAACGAGTGCGCCAACGGCGGAAATAACGCACCTTGGCAATTGACAATAGATAATTGACAATTGAAAAATAGGCTGTTCTGGATGGGGCAGCCTTTTTTGTTGGTAAATTGGAAAAAAGATGTATCTTTGCAGGGTCAAATAAAAACGTAAGGATATGGATAAAATCATAGGTAATTGGTTAATGGATGTTGCAAAATATGTTGCAACTGCAATAATTATTGGCGCGGTATTCAAAGGAGAAGAAGAAAGCGGATGGTATTATTGGCTTTCGTTCGGTATATTAGCGGTAATAATTGCAACAGGTCTTATTCTACTGAAAAATCACGAAAAAAATAATAAAAAAGAAAAATAGTAATTGATTAATATCTAAAGAAATGGAAATTACAGTTGTATTATTAGGCTTAATAATGATATTCGGAATTGTTAGTGTTATTTATTTCAAATATACAAAACAATCCGAAAAAAATTGACCGCTCAGAAAAGGTAGTTTTAGTTGATTGTTAAAAAAGAGGCTTTTCTGAAAATGGGCAGCCTATTTTCGCATACAATCAATTACTTATCACATATTTTTTCACAAAATATTTGACCGGAAAGAAAATAGTTAAAAAACTCACTCCGGTTACGGCTAAGATAATCATCAAAAAATCCTTTCCGCGCAAGGCTATGGGATACGAGTCGATGATGTAGGTTCCGGCGTCGGTCACTTTGAAAAACCCAAATTCCATTTGCAGCCAGCATAGGACTGCTCCAATCGCCAATCCTGCAAATGCTCCCGCCAGAACAATCATCCAGCCCTGCATGATGAAGATGCGGGTGAGCATTTGTTTGTCTGTGCCCATGCTTTGAAGGATAAACATGTCTTTTTTCTTTTCAATCATCAGCATCGAAAGCGAGCCTACCACATTGAACGAAGCGATGAGCAGCACAAACGAAAGAATCATGAACGCCATAAATTTTTCTGATTTCAATACTTTGTAAGTAAATTCCTTTTGCTGGTAGGTGGTTTTCACATCGAATTCCTCGCCGAAAATAGCGGCAATGCGCTTCTGCGCTTTTTTCTCGTCGGCGCCGGGTTTCAGTTTTATCTCAATTGCACCGGTGAGTGCGTCGTTTTCGAACAGGCTGCGTGCAAACTCGATAGGAACTAAAATGTATTGAGAGTCTATTTCTTCGTCGATGGCAAATTTTCCTGAAGGAAAGATAATTTTTTGGTTCAAAGCCTTGTCCGGATTCAACGAAATTGTTGGTGTGTTGCGAACAGCATAAAATCGGAGTGGTGTAATAAAATGCAGTCCTACACGCAATTTTATAGCCATAGTAGACCCAACTATCGCTTGTGGCGTATCGTGTATCCAAAGTTCAAAATTTCCCTCGTGCATCATGGAATCGATTCCTGTAACATGCCGGTACTGGTCATCAACACCTTTCAATATGGCTATTTCCTGTTGTTCGCCGTACTCTACCAGTACATTTTCTTCAACCGTTTGCGAAAAGGCGAGGACATCAGGGTCGGCCTGTAATAGGTTCAGTTGGGCAGGATTGGCAGTAAAATTTTTACCTATCGCAACAGTCACTTTCAAATCGGGGTCGAAAATACTGTACAACTTCCTTGTGAGGTCTTCGAACCCGTTGAACACCGACATCACAATCACCAGCGCTATGGTGCCCACAGCAACACCCACCACTGATACCGCCGAAATGACATTGACGGCATTGTGCGATTTTTTGGCGAACAAATAACGACGGGCTATGAGAAATGGAAAATTCATGAATAAATTTTCTGCAAAAATACAAAAAAATATAGGATGATAACAAATCAATGATTATCTTTGCAGCCGCAAATGGGGGTATAGCTCAGTTGGCTAGAGCGTTTGACTGGCAGTCAAAAGGTCAGGGGTTCGATTCCCCTTATCTCCACTTGAAAATCAGAGGTTTGCATAAAGAGAATTTAAAATCATTTCACCTTTATGCTGTCAAATCCTCTTCCGTACACTCCCATCACATTTCCCATAGATATAAAAGCGTCGGGGTCAATTTCCTTGATAGCCCTGAAAACATCGGTTACTTCGTGCTTGCGTACGATCACCATGATCATTTTGGTGGGTTTGCGGGTATACCATCCTTGAGCATCCACCAGAGTCAATCCCCTCTTGACATTAGTAAAGATATTGGCTGCCACTTCCTCGTATTTGTTCGAAAAAATGAACAGTTGGTACGATTGCTTGGAACCGGCCAGCACGAAATCAACTACATAGCTGGAAATTACCATCACGCAATAACCATAAATCATCCGTTCCAGTGACTGGAGAATCAAATACGATGAGGAAATCACTACCACATCCACCATCATGATCACACGCCCCGGACTGATGTTGCGCCGGCTGGTGATCATCATCGCTATCAGGTCAGTGCCTCCGGCGCTGCCACCCTGCGTAAACACAATACCGCTGCCGATACCCGAAAGTATGGCGCCGACGATGGTAGCCAGCAAAGTGTCAGTCACTAACGGTTCGGGGAAAATCTTTTGAAACAGCGCCAGCAACAACGAAAACACAATAACGCCGTATACTGATTTCAGTCCAAAGTTGATATGCACAATTTTCATGGACACCAGAATCAGCACAGCGTTGACCAATAAATAGGTGATACTTACCGGGAATTTAGTGCCAAAATATATAATGGCTGCAATACCGCTCACCCCGCCTCCCGTGACATTGCTGGGAATCAGGAAAGCGCACCAGCCAAAGGCAATACACACCAGCCCAAAAGTAATGATGGCTTGTGTACGAAGAACTGAGGCAACTTTCGATTTCTTTTTTTCCATATTAATTAAAAATACAAAATTAGTTTTTTTCCTGCAAAGACACAGAGTTCACAAAATTTTTTGTGTACTTTGTACCTTTGTGGGATTTATATATATCTTTATCCAAAATTTGTAACATATAAAATCGGAAAAATGTCGAGCATTGAAATTATCATCATATTGGTAGGCAGCATAGGATTGCTGTTATTTATGATATTGAAACTCAAAATACAAGCCTTTCTGGCATTACTGCTCACCTCCATATTTCTCGGGCTGATAACAGGTATGCCGATGGACGCCGTTGTGAAAAGCGTTCTGGATGGTATGGGGTCAACACTCGGATTTGTAGCCACAGTAGTAGGAATCGGGGCTATTTTCGGGCAGATGCTCGATTCGTCGGGTGGAGCCGAATCGCTTGCTCACTACCTGACCAACCGGTTCGGTAAGGATAAAGCGCACTATGCCTTAGTGATCACCGGATTCATTGTGGGTATTCCCATCTTCCTCGATGTAGGTTTCATTATTCTGGTTCCCGTGCTTTACGCTTTGGCCAGAGGCAGTAATAAATCGCTGCTGTATTTTGCTATTCCGCTGCTGGCGGGATTAGCTGTTACTCATGCCTTTGTTCCGCCTACGCCCGGTCCTGTTGCCACAGCCGAAATCATCGGAGTTGATTTGGGCTGGGTGGCGCTTTTTGGTATCATTATTGGTATTCCTGTGGCTATAATTGCTGGGCCTGTGTTTGGGAAATACATCAGCAGAAAAATACACGTGGAAGTTCCCCACACATTTGATACGCCGGAAGAGAACAGGGTTGTAAAAGACCTGCCGCCTTTCTGGTTAGTGATCAGCATCATTGCCGTACCATTGGTATTGATCCTTGCCAATACCGTTTCAGGTGTTTGGGCGACAACACACGGCATGAAGGATGTCTTTTTGATCAAATTACTGGCGTTCCTTGGTCATCCGGTCATTGCCCTGCTCATCGCTACTTTTATTGCGATTTATGCCATGGGGATCAGACGCGGATTTACAGCAAATTCTATTCTGCAACTCAGCACCAAATCTTTGGCTCCTGCCGGGTTGATTATCTTGATTACCGGTGCAGGCGGTGTTTTCAAACAAATGCTGGTAGATAGCGGCCTTGGTGTGCAATTGGCTGAAAGCATGTCGCACTCGGCGTTGCCTCCCATTGCGCTGGCCTGGATACTGGCTATGCTCATCCGCGTATCGCAGGGATCGGCTACTGTGGCCATGATTACTTCGGCAGGAATTATGGCGCCGTTGCTGGCGTCGTTTACCCTGTCCGATCCGCATAAGGCGCTTATTGTGATAGCCATTGCAGCGGGCGCCACTACAGCGTCGCATGTGAACGACAGCGGTTTCTGGTTAGTTGCAAAATATCTCGGGATGACCGAAAAACAAGCCCTGCAATCATGGACAGTTATGGAAACCATCATTTCGGTAACAGGATTTTCGCTGGCGCTGGTGTTGAGTTTCTTTTTCTGACACCTATCGTTTTACCAACCTGCACATTACAGGGTAATGATCAGAAAGGTATACGCGCGGGCTTTCGTAGTCGTAGGCCTTGAAAATATCAGAATACATGATAAAATCAATTCGCAGGGATGCTTTCCGGCCGATATTGTATGTAGTACTCAATCCTGACCCCGCTTCCACAAAGGCATCTTTCAGGTTTCCACGAACTTTCTGATAGGAATAGGATATGGGAGGATCGTTAAAATCGCCGCAAACGATCACCGGGTAAGGAGACTGTTCTATATGCGAACAAACGATTTCCACCTGCTTCGCCCGCTCGAATGAAGACTGGCTGAGCTGCCGGATGATACCTTTAATAGCACGTACATCCGATTTCCCATAGTCAGTTTTCAACATATTATAAATCAGTTTTTTTTCGTCGTGATGGAAGCTAATTGATTTCAGATGTATGTTAAATACGCGAACAGTATCTGCCCCTATCAGCAAATCGCTGTACATACAGGCATTGGTAGTGTTATCTGAAAAAATTAACTTTTTCCTGATAATTCGGTGCTTGCTGAATGTGGCTATTCCGAATTTATAGTGGCCACCTGTGTGGCCTTCTGCGGTCAATTCTATATGGTAATAGGGCGTTTTGTTGAACTGTTTATGAATATTCTCTTTGTTCAGTTTATTGTTCCATGAATAAACTGCAACTTCCTGCATACAGATGATATCGGCGTTTTTTTCGTTGAGATAATCAAACAGATTCAGCAACTTACCGGAGTGTTGGATTTGTTCCATTTGATTAAATCCCTGCACATTAAAGGAAATTACTTTCAAATTCCAATTATTCGTTTCATCTTCAGGCAATTTTTTTTCAAACAGTTGTATGTTTCTTTCAAGAAGAGGCCATCCCAGTAAAATGATCGCCAATGATACCACAAACATTTTCTTTTTGTCAGAGAATATCCAAAAAATCACAAAACAAATATTTCCAACTAATAAATGCAGGTAAGCTAACCCGAAGAGACCGATCCACCAAACCGTTGTGGGATGGATTGCAATACATAAATAAGACATGAGCAATGAAATTGCTACAATGATATTCAGTATGATCATTACAAGATAGAATATTTTTTTCATGGTATGCTTATCTTTTCTGATTAAACAATGTTTCTTTTTCTTTTCGCGTCAGGCTTTCATAGCCGCCTTTCGATATTTTGTCGAGAATACGGTCTATTTCCTGCTGGTTTTCATTTTTTTGACGGTTGTATTCCCGGTCGTCGGTGGGGGGGCGTTTGTATGCCACCTTCAATTTGGGTTTTGGTTTAAAAAAACTGCCGGTCCATGAGCAAAACCGTCCGAACCATGCTGTAATATCTCTTCTTTGTTGGATATTGACAGCAAAAAGGTATCCGAAAAATGCACCGCCCAAATGGGCGATATGTCCACCTGCATTACCGGTATTCGAAATTGAAACAATGTCAATCACTATGGTTACCAATGCAATAGTGATCAACTTGACCCGTCCGAGAAGCAACAAATTGATAGCATATTTCGGCACATAGCACGCAATAGCCATCACTACTGCAAGCACACCGGCAGATGCGCCCAAAAGGATCGCAAAATGTTTCGCCACGGCAAAGACCGGAAAAAAATTGTAAGACAGGATATACAACAATGCGCCTGCCCATCCGCCCAGAATATAAATATTCACCAACTGCCACCCACTGAAATACATGCGGAAAATTTTTCCAAACCAGTATAGCCAAAGCATATTGAACAGAAGGTGAAGAAAACCCTGATGGAAAAACATGTAGGTCAACAATGTCCAGGGATAACGGAACAATGTATCCGGGTCAGCCGGAACAGCTAACCATTGGTCGAGGGGAAAATTGTGAAGCGCAGCAAAAAGAACATAAAACAAACGAACCAGATGATACAACACAAATACCGCAACATTGACGGCAATCAATCCTGTGAGCGCATCATTCGTCTTAAAAAAAGTTTTTATTTTTTTGATCCAGTCCATGGTAATCCAAATAATCGTCTCAAATCATTATAATCATGCACAACAACATCAGCCTGTTCCTGCATAGCAGGGTTTCCGTAATGATCAAAAGCGATGCAGCGAAACCCGCTACGCTTGGCTCCGTCCACTCCCACAGGCGAATCCTCAACTATTACGCATTCATCAATGGTTTTGTTGATTTGCGCAGGCACACGGCTGTAATCTTTTACCTTCGTTACGGGATCTTCGCAGATCTCGCGCCCACACACTGTGTCGAAATATTCTGCCACACCTGTCACTTGAAGTAACTGCCAGGCTACAGTCGTAGCATTGGCTGTAGTAAGCGCCAGAAAAAATCCCTTTTGTTTCAGGTCGGCGATGGTTTGCTGCATTCCGGGAAAAGGCCTGCAAAACCTGTCGAGATGATCCATGTAATGTTTTTGTCGTTTGCGCACCATTTCCTTTACATGTTCCTGAGGTATTTCCGGGAAAAACTTTTTCATAAACCCGTCGCCGGTGAATCCTAACAGGTCGGTCATTTCACAGCGATTACGCATATCGTACCCGTATTCTTCAAAAATATCGCAATAAGCCTCAAAACGGCCACGCTCAGTATCGGCTATCACGCCGTCGAAATCAAATAAAATGCTGGTTATTTGCTGAATATTCATAATTTAAAACATTACCCCAATACGAAGAACCAGGTTGTTGGAAGTAATCTTGTCATGCGACCGTTTGGTGATATCACCGAACGTGTTCATGAAGGATAATCCGGCAAAAATCGAGGTATCTCCACCAAGGGAATATTGTGCACCACCACCGAAATGGCAACCGAGATTAAAGAATTTTGTTTCCTGGTTTGCTTTTGCTTTTTTCACAACTTCGTCGTTCATGTTGATATAGGTAACACGCGTTGATACCCTCATCAGGAGATCAAAACCCAGATTGGCGGAATAAGTAATACGTCCTATTTCCACTGTTTTTAATTTCAAGGAAGCAGGAATCTTGATATATTGAATGATATACTTTACTTTTCCTTCTTTTTTGATTTGTTCATCCCTGGCTTTAGTACGCAAGGTAATTCCATCAGTGTAAGTTAGTCTACCGCCCATGTTGAAGAGCGAAACCCCTGATGAAAGGGCATAATTCCGGGAAAAGTAATAATCGGCCGTCATGCCGATGTCAAATCCCATACGCGCCTTATCTCGTTTTACGGTATTTATGTCCGAACGCAACCAGGTGATCGTCGGATCAAATAGAATACCAAACCTGATATCTTGCCCGAATACCGAACTTGTTGCAAGAAACAGGATAACTGCAATACTTATATTTCTGCACTTCATTTTTACATCTTTTTAATTGTAATCATTCAATAAATTTCGATTACAAAGTAAAACTTTTTTTAGCGAATAACCAAAATGTTTGCTCATTCAATTTTTTTTTACTTTTTTTACATTTTCTTAATGTAGCAAAAAACCAAAATAAACATGCTTGAAGAACAATTAGAAGTAATTGTCGACCAATTCGATATACAGGGAGCGGTTAGTTCGGTGAAGCCGCTTGGCGCTGGACATATTAATGATTCGTACAAAGTGATTACCGAATCGCCATCTACACCCGATTACGTGATGCAACGCATTAATCATTACATTTTCAAGAATGTAGAAGCATTGCAGGAAAACATTCGCAGGGTGACCGATCATATCCGTGGTAAACTCACCGCAGCAGGAGTGACAGACGTTGAAAATCGCGTTTTGCGCTTGGCGCCTGCTAAGGATGGCAAGCTCTATCACAAGGATATTGACGGGAACTATTGGCGTGTTCTGTATTTTATCCCCGGCAGTCACAGTTACGACGAGGGGATCACACCGGAGCTGGCGTTATTTGCCGGTCGTGCTTTCGGCGATTTTCAGGCAATGCTTTCCGATCTTCCGGGTGAACCTTTGGTGGAAACTATCCCGAATTTTCACAACATGGAAAGCCGGCTGGCAACCTTCCGCCAGGCTGTGAAAGACAATAAAGCCGGGCGTTTGGCAAAGACGCAATTCATGGTGGACGAATTGGAAAAACGCGCCGGAGAAATGTGCAAAGCTGAACGTCTGCACCGCGAGGGAGTACTGCCAAAACGGATCAACCACTGCGATACAAAGGTGAACAATGTGCTGTTTGACAACAATAATCAAGTATTGTGCGTGGTAGATCTGGATACGGTGATGCCGGGTTATGTGCTCAGTGATTTCGGTGATTTTATGCGTACCGGCGCCAATACCGGCAAGGAAGATGATCCGGACCTGAACAGGATTTCGATTGATATGAAGATTTTCGAGGCGTATACAAAAGGTTATCTCGAAAAAGCCAAGTCATTCCTGTTGCCGCTGGAAATCGAAAATCTTGCGTTCGGCGCAAAATTGTTGACCTACATGCAAACAGTACGGTTCTTTGCCGATTATTTAGACGGTGATCTGTATTACAAGATTCATTCACCTGAACACAACTGGCAGCGCACAGTAGCGCAATTCAAGCTGTTGCAGAGCATGGAGGAAAATTTTGATGAGATGTGCCGGATAGTTTCAAAATTTTAAAGCGTTAAAGCATTAAGTGAAAATAGTTATCGACGATAAGATCCCGTTCATTAAAGGCGTACTCGAACCATACGCTGATGTTGTTTATTTGCCCGGCGCTGCGATCACCCGCAATGATGTTGCTGACGCCGATGCGCTCATCATCCGTACCCGTACTGTATGTAATGAAGCCTTGCTGAAAGACACTTCAGTGAAGTTCATCGCCGCTGCTACTATTGGTTATGATCATATAGACACCGGATGGTGCGAAGCCAGCGGAATAACATGGACGAATGCCCCCGGCTGTAATTCCGGTTCAGTGCATCAATATATTGCGTCGGTATTGGCTACATTGTCAACACATTTCGGATTCAGGTTTGAAGACAAGACATTGGGTATTGTGGGTGTGGGAAATGTTGGATCTAAGGTAGCACAACTTGGTGAAGTGCTGGGAATGAAGGTGCTGATGAATGATCCTCCGAGGGCGGAAAAAGAAGGACCGGCTCAATTTGTTCCGTTAGATGAGGTTTTGAGAATGAGCGATCTCGTTACCCTGCATGTCCCCTTAAATTGTTCGGGCGCTCATCAAACATACCATTTGTTCGACACTGCTACATTCGAGCAATTGCCTTACAGAACCATATTAATCAACAGTTCGCGGGGCGAAGTAATTGACAGCAAGGCTTTAAAAAATGCCTTGAAAAACAGAAAAATTGGAGCGGCAGTGCTCGATGTTTGGGAAAACGAGCCTAACATCGATATCGAGTTACTATCATTATTGAATATTGCCACACCTCATATTGCAGGATATTCGGCTGACGGTAAAGCCAACGGTACAGCCATGAGCGTACAGGCATTGAGCCGCTTTTTCGGGTTACCGCTGATCGACTGGCGTCCTTCGGAAATACCTGATCCCCAGCAACCGTTACATTTCGAGCTTGACTGTAATGGAAAAAGTCTGCAAGAATGCCTTTGTGAAGCTATATGGCAGACCTACCCTGTGAATGACGACGATGGACGCTTGCGACTGTCAACTGATTCATTCGAAAAACAGCGGGGTAATTATCCTGTTCGCCGCGAGTTTTCAGCCTTTACTATCGATGTGAAAAACGAAATACCGGAAATCGAAGAAAGGTTGCAGACATTAGGATTTAAAATCAATCAAAAATTAAATAATAAAAAATCGAAAATCAAAAATCAAAAATGAAAGGAGTATCTGATATTGGATTGGTAGGTTTGGCCGTTATGGGCGAAAACCTCGTATTGAACATCGAAAGCAAAGGCTTTTCGGCAAGTGTATACAACCGTACGGTTGAAAAAGTAGAAAATTTTATCAATGGTCGCGGCAAAGACAAAAAGATATTTGGCGCCCGCACCATTGAGGAGTTGGTGGCTTCGTTGAAGCGTCCGCGCAAAGTAATGCTGATGGTGAAAGCCGGGAAGGCGGTAGACGATTTCATCGAACTGCTGATCCCTCACCTCGAACCGGGAGACATCATCATTGATGGCGGCAACACTCACTTCCCCGACACCAACCGGCGCACGAAATATGTCGAAAGCAAAGGACTGTTGTACATTGGTACAGGAGTTTCGGGAGGCGAGGAAGGCGCATTGCTTGGCCCGTCTATCATGCCGGGAGGCTCTCCGGAAGCATGGCCTGCCATAAAACCCATTTTCCAGGCAATTGCTGCAAAGGTTGCTGATGGCTCTCCCTGCTGCGATTGGGTAGGTAACGATGGCGCCGGACATTTTGTGAAAATGGTACACAACGGCATCGAATATGGCGACATGCAACTGATTTGCGAAGCTTACCAGGTGATGAAAGACCTGCTGGGAATGTCGGCCGGCGAAATGCACGAAGTGTTTGCTGAATGGAACAAAGGCGACCTGGATAGCTACCTGATTGAAATTACCCGCGATATTCTTGGGTACAAGGATACAGATGGCAAGTCAATCGTTGATAAAATTCTCGACACTGCCGGCCAGAAAGGAACAGGCAAGTGGACGGCAGTGGCTGCCCTTGACCAGGGTATTCCTCTGACATTGATAGGCGAATCGGTATTTGCCCGGTGCCTGTCAGCACAAAAGGACGAACGTGTGGCAGCCTCAAAGATATTGACCGGCCCGAAGCCCGTTTTCGAAGGTGACCGCAGCGCTTTCATCGAAGATCTGCGCAAAGCGTTGCTTGCTTCAAAAATCGTTTCGTATGCACAGGGTTATGCGTTGATGCGTTCAGCTTCAGAAGATTACAAGTGGAATCTCAATTACGGCGGTATTGCCCTGATGTGGCGCGGCGGGTGTATCATTCGTTCGGTATTTCTCGGTAAAATAAAGGATGCATTCGATAAAAATCCAAATATTACCAATATCCTGCTCGATCCGTATTTCACCGGAAAAGTTTTGGAAGCGCAGGAAGGATGGCGCAATGTGGTGACTCGTGCATTAAATGCAGGGATTCCCGTACCGGCGTTTACATCGGCCTTGTGTTATTTCGACGCTTACCGTACAGAACGTCTGCCGGCAAACCTGCTACAGGCACAGCGCGACTATTTCGGAGCGCACACCTACGAACGTATCGACAAACCGCGAGGCGAGTTCTTCCATACCAACTGGACCGGGCGCGGTGGAAACACTGTATCAACAGAATACGTTGTGTAGCATAATTATAACGATTTTATCCCCACAAATACACACCATGAAGAGAAATTTGTTTTATCTGACGGCAGTTACCGCTATTATAGCGGTAACTTTTGCTGCATGTACTCCCGATATTTCGACCCTTCCCATGGGCGTATCGCTGGATCTATCCTCGTTGACGCTGGCGCCCGGAGAGTCGCTAAAACTGACAGCCGAGGTAATGCCCGACGAAGCCACCAACAAAACTTTGACATGGGAAAGTGACGATGCAAATGTGGCTACTGTAACTGACGGAGTGGTGACTGCCATTGCCGAGGGCAAGGCGCGCATTACAGTCACTACAAAAAGCGGTCAAAAAATGGCGGCTTGCTTGCTGACGGTGGCCTATCCGGTTGACTATGTTACGCTCGATAACTCAGTAGCTGTCCTGACAGTGGGCAAAAGCCAGAGACTGACGGCAACTGTAATGCCTAACGACGCACCCGACATATCAGTGAAATGGGAAAGCAATAACCCCGGAGTAGCAGAAGTTGTTGATGGGGTTATCACTGCGAAATCCATTGGTACAGCAATTGTTACAGTAACTACAGTAGTTGGCGGCAGAGAGGCAAAATGTACCGTAAGAGTGATACCGGATAAACATATACTCATGACGGGATCATGGTTTTCGGCGAGTGTGTATTTAGTGTTAGCCGGAAGTGGAACGGTTAACATTAACTGGGGCGACAATTCTACGGTAGAAACCTTAACGCTTACGGAATTGCCAACAGGTTATAATCATAATTATGCGAAAAACCCACCATATACTATTACGATTGAGGGTGGTGATGTGACAAACCTGGCTTGCTCAGGTAATCAACTGACAAATTTGGAATTGAGTAATATGACAGGGTTGATAACTTTGAATTGTCTCGGTAATGATTTGAAAAGTTTAGACGTGAGCGGATGTACTGCATTGGAAGATTTGAGGTGTAACAGTAATCAATTGAAGAGTTTGGATGTGAGTAATCTTGTTGCGCTGACCTACCTGGACTGCAGAAATAACCAGCTAACAAGCATGGATTTAAGCAACAATACGAAACTGACAAATTTTATTTGTAATAACAATTGGTTTTATAGTTTGAATGTGAGTAATACCAGGATAAAATCATTGAACGTTAGTGATATTTCATTATCGTATCTTGTTGTGAACAACAATGAAGAATTGACTGAACTAAAATGCAGCAATAATCGATTATCAAATTTGGATGTGAGCTACAACATTGCGCTAACAACTTTAGATTGCAGCGGTAATCAATTAACAAATTTGAGTGT
>Ga0209628_10001785_pt1 | contig 14207 bp, 11 predicted proteins | sample TergutCu122P4_FD_187285 | JGI IMG/M metagenome (GOLD analysis project Ga0209628, IMG submission 187285) | Cubitermes ugandensis P4 segment gut microbial communities from Kakamega Forest, Kenya - Cu122 P4 (SPAdes) (version 2) | ecosystem: Host-associated > Arthropoda: Insects > Digestive system...
TATAATACTCAAAACAAAAAATTCATTTAAAAGCGGCATATTCTATTGTGTAATTAAAATACATAATTAGGAGGAACAAACAAATGTCGCTAAATTATAAATTTATTGGTCAACAGGTTAAAAATGCACGAAATAAAAAACAAATCTCCCAAGCGGAACTCGCAGAGCAGATTGATATATCCGTTCCGTACATAAGCCGGATAGAAACGGCAACTAAAAATGTAAGTTTAGAAGTTTTGGTAAGTATCGCCAATATACTCGGAGTTACGGTTGACTTTCTGTTACACGGTAACCAAACAAACGATTTATTAGAATATCAATCTGAATTATCTCTACTAACCACTGATTGCACAAGTTATGAAAAACGGATTATTCTTGAAATTGCTTGCGCTACTAAAAAAAGTTTGCGTGATAATAATTGTCTTCAACACCAGGATAAATAGTTTTAATCCATTTATTTCAAGAATTAATAAAAGTTAATAACAGAAAAATTTTATGATATTATAAAGCTCTATAATAATCAAAACCACAAAATTATCCCAAACGCCCCGCTAAAATATATGAGTTCGCCTTTGGTTAAGCGTGGGTCATACCTATTAGGGTCTGAAAGCACCGATTTTACGGCATTTTCAGACTTCCTTTTTTTGCTTTGGTCTTTACTTGGTCTTTGTTTTTATGTATTTTTGTTATCAATTTAGGAAGACATGCTTTTTTCGATAAAAATCCGAAATCTATTGACAAAATGAAATATAAACATTATAATTATGTATAATAATTTTATAATAAGGATGATGATTTGTGTGGGCGGCAGTAATGCAATAATGACAGAAAACGAATTTGGAGGATTGACTTTTGAGCAAATAAAAGAGAACCTGATTCAATCAATCCATGACAGAAAATTAAAAAAAGTATTGTTAATACCGCCCGACATAACCCGCTCAAATTCAGGCGCGGGGCTTATTACTTCGATTTATTATGACTTGTTTGACAACATGGGCGTACAAGCCGATATATTGCCCGCATTGGGAACGCACGCCCCTATGACCCGCGAAGAGCAAATATCGTTTTTCGGCGAAAATATCCCTGCCGAATGTTATCTGATTCATAAGTGGCGGGACGGCGTGACAAAAATCGGCGAAATCCCCGGTTCGTTCGTGCATGAAGTTTCCGACGGTCTTATGGACGAATCGATGGACGTCGAAGTGTCTGATTATATACTTGATCCGTCATATGATTTGATTTTGTCAATCGGGCAGGTTGTCCCGCATGAAGTCGTGGGAATGGCAAACTATACAAAAAATATTGTGGTCGGCTGCGGCGGGAGCCGTTTCATAAACCGTTCGCATATGCTGGGCGCGTTTTACGGGCTTGAACGAATTATGGGCAGGGATCATTCCCCTGTGCGTAAAGTTTTTGACTACGCGCAGCAAAATTTTTTATCAAAATTGCCGATCGAATATATTTTGACTGTGACCGTAACAGAAAACGAAAAAGTCAAAATTATAGGTTTATATATCGGGAAAGAACGCGACGGATTCACCCGCGCCGTGGCTTTAAGTCAGAAACACAATCTGAATTATGTGAAACAACCGCTCAAAACGTGTGTCGTATGGCTGGACGGGCGTGAGTTTCACTCAACATGGCTCGGCAACAAAGCGATTTACCGTACGCGTATGGCTATGGCAAACGGCGGACGGCTTATTATCCTTGCGCCCGGGGTAAAGATGTTCGGCGAAGACAGCGAGAATGACCGTTTGATTCGAAAATACGGCTATATCGGCAGGGAAAATATATTAAAGCTGTGCAAAACCGAACCCGAATTGCAAAACAATCTTTCCGCCGCCGCGCACCTGATACACGGCTCGTCGGACGGAAGATTTAACATAACATACGCGACCCAATATTTAGGCAAAGAAGAAGTCAGGGGAGCGGCGTTTGACTATATGCCGTTTGACGAAGCCGTAAAAAAATATGACCCGAAGATATTAGAACAGGGATATAACACAATGCCCGGCGGCGAAGAAATCTATTTTATCGAAAACCCCGCTTTGGGGTTGTGGGCGTTGGAGGGCGCGTTTTGATAATGAAATATAAACTGATCGCCGCCGACATGGACGGCACACTGTTAAACGACGATTCGATTCTTACAGAACGCACAAAAGCCGCCGTTATATCGGCGGTCAAAGCGGGCGTTTTATTCGTGGCGTCGTCAGGCAGGCCCATGTGTGCCATGGAAGAAATAAACGCGGTTTTTGACGAAGACCTGCCGTTTATAATTTTTAACGGCGCGACGGTCATAACGGGAAAATCACGTAAAATATTGTTTTCTTCGTCTTTGTGTTTGGATCATATCAAGCAGATTTATAGTTTTGGAATCGAACGCGGCGTACCCGTAGTCATGTGGGCGGGCGAACAGTTTTGGGCAAGCTGCGACAATAAATTAGTCAGGGAATATCAAAAAATTTCGGGCGCGGAATTGCATATAATCGACGATATAAAAAAATGCGGGAAATTTAATGTTTCAAAAATGCTGTGGATAGACGAACCCGAAAATATAACGCGTTATCAGCGTGAAATGGACAAATATTTCAACGGAAGATTAAACTGCCATCCGTCGCGCCCCGACTTTTTGGAGTTTGTCGGCGCGGAAGCCTCAAAAGGGGCGGCTTTATGCGAAATCGGGAAAGTTTACGGGATCGATAAAAGTGAAATGATCGCCGTGGGGGATAACTATAACGATTTATCCATGCTCGAATATGCGGGGTTTGGCGTCGCTATGCAAAACGCGCCGGATGATATCAAGTCTGTGTGTCAATATATCACGTCATCCAATAACGACGACGGCGTGGCGATGGTGATAGATAGATATATTTTAAAAAAATCATAATAATCATAATAAATTATAAATTAAAACGAACAAAGTTCGTTTATAGATATAGAAAGGAAAAGAACAAAATGATTTTAAAATTGCGTGAAAACTGTAAATACGGCGTCGCGGTTCCCACGAGCATGGGGGTTCGCATAACGCCTCCCAACGGCGCGCCGGTACACACAAGCAACACTTATTATATGCAGGCTACCAGCGCGGAATCAAATGTGGTGAATGTCTCTGCTTCGCTTGGGATCAAAGGGCTAGCGCTGACGAATTTCGTAAAAGACAGCCCCATATCTTATTTTATAAAATCAGAACTGCGCAAACGAAATATCGATTATAAAGGGCCGGATATCCCGCAGGGAGGACCGTGGGGGTACCGACATCAATTCAATATCGCCGACAGCGGTTACGGAACGCGCGGCCCCAGAGTGCATAACGACAGAGCCGGTGAAGTCGGATGTATATTGAACACAAAAGATTTCGATCTTGACGCAATATTCGGCAGCGAAGGCGTACAGATACTGCATATATCGGGATTGGTCGGCGCGTTGTCTCCCGATACGAGCAAATTTTGCGTCGAAGTCGCGCGCGCGGCAAAAAAACACGGCGCGCGTATCGCTTTTGACTTGAATTACCGCGCGTCGTTCTGGAAGGGCAGGGAAACCGAACTCCGCGACGCTTTCACAGAGATCGCGGGCATGACGGATATTTTAATAGGCAACGAAGAGGATTTTCAGCTTGCGCTGGGCATACGGGGCCCGCATGCCGGAGGAAAAGATATAGGCGCGCAAATCGAAAATTTCAAAGAAATGATCAATCTTGTCAAAAAGACGTTCCCGAACGCGGGCATTTACGGCACGACTTTGCGCCAGGTCATATCGGTGCAGGAGCATATGTGGGGCGCGATCACTTTATTCGGCGACATATGGACCGTGATCGAACCGCGTCCGATTCAAATATTAGACAGGATCGGCGGCGGCGACGGTTACGCGGGGGGATTGCTTTACGGCATATTAAAAGGCATGGAGCCCGATAAAGCGACGCAGTTCGCATGGGCGAGCGGCGCGCTGGCTACGACGGTTCTGGAAGATTACGCAACGCCTGTCGACGAAGATATGGTGTGGAGTATTTACGAAGGCAATGCGAGGGTGAAAAGATAATTAAAAAAATAATTAAAATAGATAATTAAAATAGAAATCACAAAAGGGAGCGTATATATTTATGAATAAAGCCGATATCGGATTGATCGGACTCGCGGTTATGGGTGAAAATCTCGTCATGAATATGGAAAGCAAGGGATTTTCAGTCTGCGTTTATAACCGCACGACGCAAAAAGTCACGGATTTTATAGAGGGACGCGCGAAAAATAAAAATATCGCGGGCGCGCACTCGATACAGGAACTTGTCGATAATCTTAAAATCCCGCGTAAAATCATGCTTATGGTGAAAGCCGGAAGCCCCGTCGATGAATTTATCGATTTATTGATTCCGGTATTATCTCCGGGCGATATTATAATAGACGGCGGAAATTCGCATTTTCCCGATACGATACGCCGCACAAAATATGTTGAATCCAAAGGTCTGTTATATATCGGCGCGGGCGTTTCGGGCGGCGAAGAAGGCGCCTTGCTCGGACCGAGCATTATGCCGGGGGGATCGCCGGACGCATGGGTACATGTCAAGCCGATTTTGCAGGCGATTGCCGCGAAGATATCAGTTTCCGGCGAAACTGCGGGCGGCGTTCCCTGCTGCGACTGGGTCGGCGGCGACGGCGCGGGGCATTTTGTCAAAATGGTGCATAACGGCATAGAATACGGCGACATGCAGCTGATATGCGAGGCGTATTTTCTGATGAAAGAATATTTGGGAATGAACGCCGACGAAATGCACGAAGTGTTCAAAGAATGGAACGCCGGGGTTTTAGACAGCTATTTAATCGAAATCACGCGCGATATTTTAGCGTATAAAGACGACGACGGCAGTCCGATCGTTGAAAAGATATTGGATACGGCGGGGCAAAAGGGAACGGGCAAATGGACGTCTGTTTCATCGCTTGACGAGGGTATCCCATTAACGCTCATAAGCGAAGCGGTTTACGCGCGCTGTCTGTCCGCTTTAAAAGAAGAACGCGTCCGCGCTTCGGAGATTTTGTCGGGACCTTCTGCGCCGGAAAAATTCACGGGAGACAAAAAAGCGTTTATCGAAGATATACGTCAGGCGTTATTCGCTTCAAAAATTATTTCTTACGCGCAGGGATACGCTTTATTGCGCGCGGCGGCGGGGACCTATAACTGGGATTTGAAATACGGCGATATAGCGATGTTATGGCGCGGCGGCTGTATTATAAGATCGACGTTTTTGTCGAATATCAAAGACGCGTTCGATAAAAATCCCGATTTGGAAAACTTATTGTTAGACCCGTTTTTCAATGACGCCGTAACAAAAGCGCAGGACGGCTGGCGCAGGGTATGCGCCGCCGCTATCATCAACGGCGTGGCGATACCCGCGTTTACAAGCGCGCTGTCGTATTTCGACGGTTACCGTTCCGCGAAACTGCCCGCGAATCTGTTACAGGCGCAGCGCGATTATTTCGGCGCGCACACATACGAAAGAACCGACAGGCCGCGCGGCGAAATGTTCCACACCAACTGGACGGGTCACGGCGGAACGACGTCCGCGTCGGCGTATATCGTGTGATGGAAAAATTATAAAACAAATAATAAGGGCGGTCAACACACAAAAAGTTATGTTGGCCGCCCGGTATATTTTATAAGCGGTTATTTAGCGGGAATTTGAACGGGTACGATTATATAACCCAGCGCGTTGATATCTTTGTCAAGCACGATAAATAAAACATAAAATGTTTTTCTTCATAAAAAATATTCCTCCGTAAATTTAATTAATTATATATAATATACTTCCGGTTTCAATAATTTAAATTCGCCGTTAGAACATGTTATTTCAATAATTATTTCGGATGCTTTGATAGCCGGGAATATGGCGATATGTTTATGTCCTATCGTTTTGCCTGCGTATATGCAATTTTTTTTGTAAATCCGGTTTGATTTTGCATAAATTTTAAATTCGCAGACGCTTTCCCCTTCGCTCAAATCTTCACTCAATACAAGATGATTGATCAATTTTGTTTCCCCGGTTTTGACAATGCCGCCGTTTTCTGTTTGACTGAACGTCGATTCTATGGGATTATTAAATCTTCTCCTGATTTCGTCGCCGAATTCTTTTAACCGTGCGGCGTCTGTATCGGGGAGCATCCCCCTCCTGTCAGGGCCTATGTTGACAAGAAAATTCGCCCCGCGCCCGACAGAATGATAATACAAGCCCACAAGCTCGCCGACGCTCTTGACCGTGTGTTCGTCCCGGTCGCTGTAAAACCAGTTATCTTCACGCATCATAAAGTCGCATTCGGCGGGTAAAAATTTATAACTGCCCAGTTCTTCTTTTTTTTCTGTAAGAATAGAAAAATCCGTGTCGGAAACGATATTTGAATTGTCAAACGCCGCAACGCCCGCTTCGTTCCCGACCCAGCGGACATCGGGGTCCCACATGTTAAATATCAAAATATCCGGCTGCATGCCGCGGATCGCCGCGACGATTCTCTCTTTGTCGTATTCGTGCCCCTCCGAACCGCAGCCGTCAAACCAAAGATAATCGATTTTACCGTAGTTTGTGAGCAGTTCGCCGATCTGGTTTATAAAATAATCGTCATATTCTTCGGCTGTGCGTTCTTTGTATCCGTGTTGAGCGGGCGAATAGTACAGCCCTGTTTTTACGCCAAATTTTCGGCAGGCGTCAATAAATTCTTTTACGGCGTCGCCTTCTCCGTTTTTCCAGGGCGTATTTTTTATAGAATAATCTGTGTATTGCGACGGCCAGTTGGCGAACCCGTCGTGATGCTTGCACACAAGTATCGCGTATTTTCCTCCCGCCTCAACTACCGTGCGTATCCAGTTTTCACAGTCAAACGACGAAGGGTTAAATCCGGACAGCGGCATCGGCTTGCCGTCCCAGTCCCTGTGGCCTTCGTAGAATGTCCTTATGCCGAAGTGAAAAAACACTCCGAACTCCCAGTTTAAAAAATCCAGCTGCTGTTTAGTGGGTTTGACTTTATTCATGTATATATCCCTTTCTGTATGTTATTGTAGGGGACGTGTCGCGAAGTGTGCGTCCCCTACGTTATATAATAACAATTATAACATGATTATATGATTTTGTCAATTCCCAATATCGGCAGATTGCTGTTTTTTAATTTTTCTATCGCTTTATTCTGATCGTTGAGCCGCAATATGACGATGGCGTCATATTCTTTTAAATGTTCGGTAAATGCGTACATATACTCGATAGAAATATCCAATATTTCCAGTTCCCGTAAAACTTTATGCAGACTTCCGGGGGAATGTTCCAGAGCTACGGCGACAACTTCGGTAGTCCGAACCATATACCCTTTTTCTTTTAAAACTTTTTCGGCTGTTTCCGGATCGGACACGATCAATCTGAGTATGCCGAAATCAGCCGTATCCGCGATTGAGAGCGCTTGCAGATTAATATTCCCGTCGGCCAGACAGCCTGTCACTTCGGCCAGACGCCCCGGTTTATTTTCGATAAATACCGTTATTTGTTTAAACATATATTTGCCTCCTGTTTCATTGTTTCATATTATTTTAAAAATTATTTCAAGTTTCTTTTGTCGATGACCCGTTTTGCCTTGCCTTCGCTGCGGGCAATGCTCTTGGGTTCGACGAGTTTTATTTTGGCGTTGACATTTAATATGCTGTTCATTTGGCCGCTTATTTTTTGCTCGATATTTTCTATTCCCCTTACATGGTCTGAAAACATCGTTTCCGATACCTCGATTTCAATAGTCAGCGTGTCTGAATTATTCACGCGGTCGACGACGATCTGATAATGCGGCTGTATTTCGCCCATGCTTAACAAAACCGATTCGATCTGCGACGGGAACACGTTTACGCCGCGTATGATCAGCATGTCGTCCGTCCTGCCCGCAGGTTTGGACATACGCGCATGGGTTCTCCCGCATTCGCATTTTTCATAATTTAAAGTACAGATATCCCTCGTTTTATAACGGATCAGCGGGAACCCTTCTTTGTTGATCGTAGTTATGACTAAGTCGCCCGCTTCGCCTTCTTTTACGGGCATATCCGTATCGGGGTCCGTTATTTCGGGGATAAAGCAGTCTTCCCAGATATGGAGCCCGTTTTGACAACGGCATTCATGCGAGACGGCCGGGCCCATGATCTCGCTCAGGCCGTATATATCGTGGGCGCGCAGTCCGAGCCGGTTTTCGATTTCGGCGCGCATGCCTTCGCTCCACGGTTCTGCGCCGAAACAGCCCGCTTTTAACTTCAAGTCGTCTTTCGTATATCCGGATTCGTACAAAACCTCGGCTATATTCATGGCGTAAGAGGGGGTGCAGCATAGATGCGTTACGCCGAAATCGATCAGCATCGCGATCTGCCGCTGCGTATTGCCGGAAGACGCCGGTATGACTGCCGCGCCTAATTTTTCCGCGCCGTAATGCGCCCCGAGGCCCCCGGTGAACAATCCGTAACCGTATGCCACCTGTACGCGGGAACGGATATCCGCGTCAGCCATGATAAGACATCTCGCCATGCAGTCCGCCCACATATCGATATCTTTTTTTGTATATCCCACGACCGTCTGTTTTCCCGTAGTTCCCGACGAAGCGTGTATGCGCACGATCTCTTCCATAGGCGCGGCGAACAGACCGAAAGGGTAAGTATCCCTAAGGTCCTGTTTGGTTATAATCGGGAGATCGCGGAGGTTGTCAAGGGTTTTGACGTCGCCGGGCAATATGCCTTTCGCCTGCATCTTTTCACGATAATACGGCACGTTCGCATACACTTTTTCAACAGTGGCGCGCAGCCTTTCAAACTGAAGCGCGCGGATTTGATCACGGTTCATAGTCTCGATTGTTTTGTTCCAATAATTTTCCATAAAATTTTGATCCTTTCCATTTAACGAACTTTGTTCGTTTTAGTTGCTTTTATTATATATTTTTTATTTGTTTTTTGCAATACTATTTCCGGGATTTTTCATTAATAATACTAATATAATAGCAATTACGCAAGTCGCCGCCGCCAAAACAAAAGAACTTGTATAGCTTCCCCCCGCGGTCAGCCGTTTGGAAACGTTTTGGGAAACCAACGCCGACACGCCGAACCCGATCATGACAAGCCCGAAATTGATCCCTCCGTATTTTGTGCCGAAACTCTCCGCCGTCATGGCCGAATATACGCTTGCCGCGCCGCCGAACCCAAACGCGATAAGCATGATGCAGAGCAGGAAAAGTACGTTTTGAGCGATGATCATCGCCAGCGAGGCGATCAAAATAATTACCGCGATGGAGACCATAGCCGTTTTTCTGCCTATTTTATCGGAAGTCCACGATACGGTCAGTCTTCCCGCCGCGCTGCTGACGCCCGTCAGCGTGACGCCGAGTACGGAAAACCCCGAAGACAAGCCCCTGTCGGCTCCCAGCGACATAAATACCGGATTGAGTATAAAATACGCCGGCAATGTGAAAAGCAGCGCGAAAACCAATAAATAAAATTGCTTTGTTTTAATAATTTCTTTGGGCGAGTATTGCTGTTTTGAGTTTGGCGCGGGAGCGGCGGGCGTATAGCCTTTTGGCAAATGTCCCGCCGGCGGGTTTTTGATGCACAGGGAACAAACTCCGCAGACGATCAGAAAACTCAAACCGAAAATTAAAAACGTACTCGATACGCCTAAATTGTCAAGCATGGATTTTGCCAGGGGCGCGAATAAAACCAGCGATAAGCCGAACGCGCATACGATCATGCCCGACGCGAAACCGCGTTTGTCCGGGAACCATTTCTGCACCGCCGCTATGGTGGACATATAGACTGTTCCCACGCCCAAACCGGCGATACAGCCGTATGTGATATACACGAGCCAGGGGGCGCCGCCGTCGATAAGAGCCGTGCAGGCCATTCCTGCGCCGATTAGAATACTTCCGGTCAGCGTTACCGGCCGCGGGCCTAATTTATCCTGCGCGTAACCGCCGAAAATAATGCCGAGCACAAACATGGCCAGCATAACGGACGATGTAAGCGCCGCCGCGCCGGCATCCCAGTTCAAATGGGCGGCGACCGGTCCTCTGAACACGCTCCATCCGTAAATAATTCCCGCGCAGAACTGAATGACCATCCCCGCGGTTAAGATACAATACCTGTTAGTTGTTTTCGTTTTCATTGATTGATTCCTCCGATAATTTTTATTTTTTATGTTATTTATATATATTAAAAAGAGGCTTTATCAGCGTTTTGCCGATAAAGCCTCTCAGAATTTTTAAATTTATATTTAAATTTAAATCGAGAGTGATTGCTTTATATAAATGAGCTTCGCTCATTACCAGAGCTTCGCTCATTACCAGCGCAACGCCATAAGACTTTACCCCAAAAAGTAAAGCTAAATCGTGTAAATATAGCGTTGACTGTATAAACTGTATAATTTAAATGATTCATGATTATGCCCCTCTGATTATATTTTTAAAATTAAAAAACCCCTTACGGCGTTTGCCGCAAGGGGTTAAGTTATTCTTGAAACTTATGATCCCTTTATTCAGCACAACGCAAAACAGCATTTTTGTTAAAACCAAAAACGCCAAAGCTAAATATAAATATAAAAAGGGATTTGTTTGTAATATCGACCGCCGACATCGTTTTGCGCCTCCATATACCAAATTTAATAGTTAATATAATAACACATCTGATTCGGGTTGTCAAGAGAATTAAAGAAAAAAATATGTCTAATTTGTAAACAAATAAATCGATATATTTTTATTCAAATTTATTGAAAACATCGATTATTTTATTGATCGCTGATTCGACTTTTGGGGTAATTGATTCGATAACGGACGCAAATGCTTTATCGTTGTTGACGCAATCGGCGAATTTATCGTATATTCCGCCCCAGTTGTAGAAATATCCAAAGTCATATCTCTGGTTTTCATAAATCAGGTCAAGCATCTGGACCGAATATTCGTCGCGGGTAAATTTGGTTTTTAATGTCACGTCATACTGCGCGGGAGTCGACGTGTATTTCCCCACTGCACCGAGCGCCTCGATGATATTTCCCGTGCGGTCAAGATCGAGGTTGCTTTTGGGAACGACTACGACCGAGCTGCACCATGTCTGTGCAAACGAGTAATAATTCGTTTGAGCCGGATCATATTTAGGCAGCGGGAGTATCCCGTAATCGTAATCCATATCGCGGTACATAACCAGATTCGAAGCAGTCTGCGGGATCATCATGGCGCGGCTGTTCTTGAATATAGGCACTTCATCGTAGGTAGCATAACTTTTTTTCATATATATGTCGGTAGATTTGTATAATTCCGTCAATTTTTGTATCGCCGTCAGGCTCCTCTCGTCGTTTACGGCAATAACGGGATTGCCGTCTCTTATGGCGATCAGGCTGCAATCCATGCTCTTTAAAAATCCCATACAGGCAAGCCATTCGGAAAACAGGCCGTATTGATCGTCTGCCGTCATTTTCCCGTTGCCGTCAAGGTCTTTGGTTTGGCCTTTTAATGTGTTCGCCAATTCGTCAAGGGTCCAGTTTCCGTCGAGTACGGTTTGATACGGCAGAGGGATCCCGGCATCCTCAAATAATTTTTTATTGAACATCAGCAAATAAGGGCTTGTTACGTTTCGGGGCGATATATCCCCGACAGGGAAATAAAATTTTCCGTCTATCATCAAATCGTTGACCGCGTATTTGCTCCACCACGGGTTTTTCAGGTCCACATTCGGGAATTTCGAAAAATCCCATATCGCGCCGGTTTCCGACAACGCCTTACCTGTCAGCTGCAAATCCACGATCCCGAAATCAAACGCGTTGTCGCCGGCAAGAACGGATTTTTTCGCCGTCGCCGACATTGTGCCCATATCGTCGATCAATATATAATTGATGCTGATATTATAATAATCCGTCACAAGATTGTCCCGTTTTCTCAGGCTGTCGTTTATCACTTCGCCGGTATCTTCTTCGCCGGGGGCCTGCTGGGATTCGAGCGTCGCGTTTATACGGTTCGAAGTATAGACGCGGACTGTATAGCCGTTATAATTTTCTTTTGGCAGCGTCGCCAGAACCGATTCGGGCGTGAATTGGGTTTCCTCTGCGGCGTTTTCCTGATTGCCGTTATCTTCCGGGGAAATTTGATTTACAGGCGATTCCGTATTGTTTGTTTTTTGGGAACCGCAGGATTGAAATACCATAGTAATGCCGAAAATGATGAATAAAAATGACAATAATTTGATTTTTTTCATGATATGACGATCTCCTTTTTGCTTTTTAATCAATATTTTTATATTTTTATAATATTATTTATAATATCATATATTCAACAAAAAAACAATACGCTTTTTATATTTTCGAAATATTAAAAAACAAACTTATAGGTTCGGGCTTTTGCGGCGGATTATGGGGAATATATTTGTATATTATTATACTTGAAGGAAAATTCATAATAATCGTCGAAAAATACTTGACATACATGCGAATAAATGTTAAAATGTTCTCAACTAAATTACTTTTGAAAATCAGAATATCCCGGCGGCGGCGAGTTGTAAAATATGGGGAATGTGTGTAATATAAAAAAAGACGTAAAAATAAACAGGGCGGACGATTTTCTCGTGAAATTAAGCCCCCAAACATCGTAATAATCATAAATTAAAAGAGAAATTTGGAGGAAACCCCAATGAAAAAACCGATATATTTATATTTAATTCTATGTCTCATCATGCTTGTATCCCTGCTGATAGCCGGATGCGACGAAAAATCGTCCGATACAGAGAGCGGACTCGGCAACATAGTCGTAGGCAATAAATCCGACTCGACAAACGGGGCAATTACTGCCGGTATATTTAAAAGAATCGACAGCGGGAATTATCATATGCACATGATCGTTACCGGCGAAGACGGCGCCGTCACGGAAGTACACAGCTATGCCAGAAACGGCGAAGCGGCCCTCGAACTGGAAATGATGGGTATCCCGGTACGCAGGATATACAAGGACGGGCAGTCATATACGATAATGGACGATTATAAAACGATGCAGATAGAAGAAGCGGATTTTGACGAAGACGTGCCTTTTATGTCAAATACATCGAAGCTGACTTATGTCGGCGAAGGTTCCGGGGAATTCATGGGCAAAACGTACAAATACGACGAGTATACGAATGTAAAAGGGGCGCGGCTGCTTTATTATATGGACAACGGAAACATGAAGGGAATCCGCGTGACAGATGAAGACGGCACAATCGATGTGGAAATTCTCGCATTCAATAAAGAAGTGCCGGATTATGTATTTGTCATTCCGGCGGATTATGAAATAGATGACGGAAGCTCCGATAATGATGATACGGACGGAAATCCGAAGGCAAACGAGAAATACGAGTTGGGTTCGGATGTAATACCCTCGATCAGATCGGTAGTCGGGGACCGGTTATGCCCCGAAAGCGGAACCAGTTGGGACAACGGCGTGATGATCGGGAAATACCGTTATGAAACCGATAAAAACGACAGTACGCAGGCAGCGAACGATATAGCCCTATATATTCAGTTTCTGATCGACAACGAAGGATTTATTACGCTGATCTCTTTCGAGGGGCTGCCGTATGCAGGCGGCATAGAACTCAGTTTCGCCAAAAATTCAAATGAGCAGGGGAAAATCATAATATTAAATATAGAATACGATTATAACGGTTATACGCTGGAATTTCAGAAAGGCGAAGGGACGCTGACTTTATTCGACGACAAACCGACAGACGACAAATCGGGGCAGCAAAACAAGCCGACTGAACCGCAAAAACCGGTAACGACTGAAAAACCGACGCAGTCGTCGGCAAAAACAACCCAACAGCCGACTGAACCAACCGCGCCGCCCGCGCCTACGGGAAATCAATCGGGAAACCAAACCCAGCCGACAGCGCCTCAGCAGCCGACCGCCCCGCCTGCGACCCAAGCGCCGACGCAAGCCCCAACCCAAGCGCCGACGCAAAAACCAACCCAAGCGCCTACGCAGGCGCCTACGCAAAAACCTACGCAAAAACCTACGCAGGCGCCGACTCAGCCTCCCGCGCCGACCGCTCCTCCTGCAACGCAGGCGCCGACACAAAAACCTACGCAGGCGCCGACTCAGGCGGCAACCCAAGCGCCCCCAAAACCGACTGAACCGCCCGCGCCTACGGGAAATCAATCAGGAAATCAAACAAAGCCGACCGAACCGCCCGCGCCTACGGGAAATCAA
>Ga0209628_10001786_pt1 | contig 14207 bp, 5 predicted proteins | sample TergutCu122P4_FD_187285 | JGI IMG/M metagenome (GOLD analysis project Ga0209628, IMG submission 187285) | Cubitermes ugandensis P4 segment gut microbial communities from Kakamega Forest, Kenya - Cu122 P4 (SPAdes) (version 2) | ecosystem: Host-associated > Arthropoda: Insects > Digestive system >...
GTCCTCAAGTTGATACCACCACAGCCCCTGGGCGAGATGGCTGGCCCGGGTCTTGGTGTACAGCTCGACCAGGTATTCCGCCTGGGTGCGTTGGGTGACGCCGCCGGGCTGGCCCCAGCCGGCCTCGGTCACCCAGATCGGCAGGCGCTTGCCGTAAAACAGGGCGACGAAGTCGGACACGTGGCGCACGGAGTCGACCGCGTCCTGCGGGGTGCCGCCGTTGCCGACGTACGGATGCGTCACCGCCCCGTCGATCGTGACATTGTTATTTTTCAGGTACGTCATGACGACCTGCGTCCACGGGTCGTCCTGGTAGCTGGTGGCGTTGGCGATGATCGGTACGGTCCCGGCGACATCGCGCAGCGATTGTTCGGTCAGGCCCTCCCACGCGGGATCGATCAGGGTTCGGACCAGCTTCGCGTACGTCAGCGGACAACCCGGATCGTCGTTCGGGTCCGTGACATCGGGGCACGGGTCGCCAAAATGTGGATGCTGGTTGAACTGGTCGTCCCATCCGAAGTAGCCGTCCCATTCGTTCCAGATCTCGATGCCGGACAGGTTGTCCACACCGATCTGGTTGACGGCCTCGATGGCGTACTTGAGGAAAGCCTCCCGCTGGCTCTTGGTCGCGGGGAAGGCGCTGCCGTCGGCGCCGACACCCATCTTGGCCGCGTCGGCGTAGGCAAGTATCAGTAACACTTTCCCGCCGGACTGGATGCCCGGGTTGAACTTCGCGGTGCCGAAGTCGTCGGTCTTGTCGATCTCGGTCCAGTACGCCGCGTCGCGGACCGATGTCGCGCCCATCAGCTGTACGGCGATCTGGTCCTTCATCAACCCGTTGGTGGCATCGGTCATCTGGCTGGGTTTCTGGCCCTGGCCCAGGTGGGCGTTGATGCCCATGATGAAATCGGTGACGTTGATCGGCGGCGGCGGGCCGGGAATGACGCCGACATGGCGCCCGACCAGCGGTGCCGGGTCGCCGCCGGGTGCGACACCGGGGACCAGGCCGAGCAGGTCGGTCAGGGTCGCACCGGTCGCCAGGGCGGCGTTCAGCTCGGCGGCGGTGGCGTCGAGAATGATCTTGCGGTCGCCGCCGGGGCAGGGAACATCGAAGGTACGGTTGTCGCCACTGGGGTTGGTCGTACCCGTACAACCGGCCCAGAAGTTGCCAAGCGCGGAGTAGGCGCTACCGGATGGGTGCCAGTTGGCCGGGTGATTGTTGTTGTTGACCATCAGGCCGTAGCCGTCGTTCTGGTCCATCGCCTGGTACCAGTACATGCCGGCGGTCACGCCTGAGGCGCGTCCCTTGGCGTAGACCTCGACCAGGTACCGGGCCTGCTCGTCCTCGGTGATGTTGTCGTTGCGGGAGAAGCCGACCTCGGTGATCCACATCGGCAGCGCCTTCCCGTACACCTGGGTGATCCGGTCGTGAACCTGGATGATCGAGTCGACCGACAGCTGCGGTCCGGTGCCGTGCGGGTCGTTCCCGGCGTACGGATGTGTCACCGCGCCGTCGATGACGACGTTGTTGTCGTGGAGGTACTGCATCTCGGCGGTGACCCAGTCGAGGGACAGGTAGCTGGTGGCGTTGCCGATGATCGGCACGCCGGGTGCGACAGTGCGCAGCGACGGCTTTGTGATACCTTCCCACGCCGGGTCGACGAGGGTGCGGACCAGTTTCGCGTACGTCACCGGGCAACCGGGGGCGTCGGCAGGATCGACGTTGTCCGGGCAGGGCGATCCCCAGCCCAGGTGGTCATTGGGGGGGTCGTTGTACGGGGGAGTCCAGCCGAAGTAGTTGTCCCATTCGTTCCAGATCTCGATGCCGGACAGGGCGTCGGGCTTGATGGCCTGGATGGCGTGAACGGCGTCGGTGGCGTAGTCCAGGAAGGCTTGGCGCTCGCCGGTGGTGTTGGGGAACGCCCCGCCGGTGACGTGGTCAGGGTTGGAGTAGGCGAGCAGCAGCGTGACCTTGGCACCGGCCTCGATTGCGGGCCGGTAGACCTCGGCGACGGCGGCGGCGCCGCGCTGATCACCCCAGTAGATGGCCACCCGCAGCGAGGTGGCGCCCATGCCGACGACGATCTGCCCGAGATCGGCCCCGTCCTCCTCCCGCGGCAATGAGCCGTCAATGTTTGCGCCGATCCCCATGTAGAAACCGTCACCGGGTGGTGCTGCTTGTGCGATGGGTGTCGCGGTAAAGGTGATGCTGCCAAGGGCAAGCGCAATGCTTGATGCCACAGCAATACCAATGCGTTGGATCTTGTTCATGTTCTGCCTCCAGTGGTCATCCGGCCGGCCCGCCACAGCGGCCCAACCCCTCCGAGTCAAGGTATCGTTTTAAAAAACCTACCAGCTAGCAGGGCGACGCGCAACCCCTGGAAATACGCTATTTCAAAAATATTAAATCCAAGTGGGAAGGGGGCCATCTGGAGACTGTTCGGTAAACAGGTCACTGTAGCGTTGTGTCTTACATGTGGTTGGTTCTTTGGTACGGGATTCCGGGGGCGGGGTCGGCCCGACTCTCCGGTTGGGGGTGCCCCCCGACAGCCTGGACCCACTTGCGGCTGCCGCGACCAGGCCCAAACGTCACTGCTGGGCTCGGATCCGCCGGATGGGCCGCCTTACGGCACGCTCAGACCCCGTACGGCTGCCGCGATCGGGCCCAAACGTCACTGCCGGGCTTGGATCCGCCGGATGGGCCGCCTCACGGCACCCAGATTTCGCGCCTGCCTCGCCACGGTTATCCTGCGTGCCTCGCCACGGGGTGAGCCAAAGTCAAACCTGGCCGGCCTGTTTCGACAACCGGCGCCGTCTTACGATGACGGCCGTGACGATCCCGCCCGCCGCTACCAGGCCCACACCGAGCAGCCACACCCATGATGAGCTGAGCGCCGCGCCACCTGTGGGTGCCTGGTAACCGCTGCCGGCCGGTTTCGCCGGCGGATTTACCGGGTTCTTCGGCGGGTCGGGCTGGGTTACGACCGGTGGGTCGGGCGGATCCTTGGGTGCGGCCGGAGCCGGGGTGATGGTCAGGGAGCCGCTCTTGCGTACCAGCGTGTAGTCGCTGTCGCTGCCGCCGGACACCGTGATCGGTACGGTGATGGCCGGCGTCGTCAGATTGGCCGTGGTCACCGCCACCGGCTCTTGGTCCAGTGAGTCGGGAGTGTCGCCGTTCACGAACCCGCTGTACGACAAGGTGAGCGGCGGATTGGGCGTACGGACCGGCCGCGACTGGTCGTCCGCGGTCACCGTCAGAGGCTTCTTGGCGACAGTAATGGGAGTTGTCGCCCTGTCGTCGCCCTGGGTGGCGGCGATCGTGACCGGGGCTCCGCCGGTGGCGGCAAGAATCGTCGCCACGCCGGTGTCCGCGTCGATCGACACCAGGTCGGGGCTGCTGCTGCTCCACGTCACCGGGGCACCCGTACCGCCACTGGTCGTCAGCGTGAATGGCCGGTCGCCGTACATCCGGTCCGTGTGCGTGGCCACGATCGCCAGCGGTGGCCGGGTCGGGGGAACGGGCTTGGTCGGGTTGTCAGGGTCCGGGTTATCAGGGTCCGGGTTATCAGGGTCCGGGTTGATCGGGTTGGTCGGGTTGCCGGGGTCCGGTTTGGTCGGGTCCGGGTTGCCCGGGTCCGGTTTCCCGGGGTCCGGGTTCGATGGACCACCGGTGATCGTCAGGGTCCCATTCCGGTACGTGAAGGAGTAATTGTCCGAAACCCCGCCCCCGACGGTGATGTCGACTGTACCAGCAGGTGTTGTCTCAGTGGCCGTGGTCGACACGGTGGGAGCCGTGCTCAGCGACGCCTCGGTGTCCCCGTTGACGAAACCACTGTACGACACTGTCAGCGCCGGGTTTGCCTCCCCGTACGCCCGGACCTTGTTGTCCGCGGTCACGGTCAGCTCCGCCTTGGCGACGGTGATGCCGGCCGTGGTCTTGTCCGGGCCCTTCGTGGCGGTAACTGTCACCGGTGCATTGCCGGTTGCGCCGTGGATGGTGACGAGCCCCGTACCCGGTTCGACCGAAACCAGGGCCTCGTCGCTGCTGCTCCAGGCCACCGGTGCCGTACTCGCACCCCCGCTCGCCGTCAAGGTGAAAGCCGTGTCGCCGTACGTCTTGCCGATCGCGGAACCCTGGTTGATGATCAGCGGGGTCGTGCCCCCAGATCCGTTGTCACCAGATCCGTTGTCGCCGCCCGTACCCGAACCGTTGCCGGACCCGTCGTCCGGCGGCACCGTACCGCCCCCGGAGGTGAACGCCGGGTTCAACCCGGTACGCAACTGCGCCCCGGAGAAGGTGACCCCGCCTTTCAAGGCGCCGATGCCGGGCACGTATAACCCGACTGGACGCCCGGCCAGCGCCGCGACGCTGCCCTTGACGATGTCAGGGACCTGGCCGAGGAGGTCGGTCGCGACCGCCCCCTGCGCCACCGCGCTTGCTATCTGGTCGGCCGGGGCGTCGAACACGATTTCCCGCATCCCGGTCATGCCCCCCGATCCGTCGCGGCAGCTCAATGTGTAGGTACGCAGGTCCGCAAGCTGCGAGGCGCTCCTGCAGCCGTCCATGAAGTGCGTGGTGGCGTAGAACGCCGGCCCGGCGGGCTGCCACTCGCCGGATGGTTTCAGCAAACCGTAATTGGGGGCGGCGCTGTCCTGCAATTCGTACCACCACAGACCCGAGACAACGCTGGTCTCCCGGATGATTGTCAGCAATTCGACAAGTTTCCTCGCCTGCTGGTCCGCCGTGAGCGACGCGCCCCGCGGCAGGCCGGCTTCCGTGACCCACATGGGCAGCGAATCGTGGTAGTTCTTCTTGATCAGGTTGAACAGGTTCGCGAGGTCCTCGACGGCCTGCTCCGGGTTGTCACCGGTGTAACGGGTGCTCACACCGTCGATGTCGACGTGGTGGTCGAACACAAACTTCAGATACGCCGCGGACCAGCTCTCGTCGCCGCCGGCGGTGATGACATCCACGCCCGGCGCGACCTTGCGCAGCGACTGTCCGGTGAGGCCTTCCTGTGCGGGGTCGAGCAGGCTGGTGACCAGGTGGGCGTACAGAGTCGGGCACCCGGGCGCGGTGTCGCCGGCCTGCGGGCACTTGTCGCCGGGGCGGGCGGGCTTGAACGGCGTACCCCAGCCGGCGTACGTGTCCCAGCCGGGCCAGATCTCGATGGCGACCAGGTTCTTGGCACCGATCTGGTTGATGGCCTGGGTCGCGTACTTCAAGAACGCCTCCCGCTCGGCCTTGGTCGCGGGGAAGGCGCCGCCGTTCTTCACGATGTCAGGGTTGGAATAGCCGAGGACCAGTACGATCTTCGCACCCGCCGCGATCGCCGGTTTCAGCTGGTCCGTGGCGCCGGTCCCGTTCTTGGCGATGTCGGTCCACCGCACCAGGACCCGCACCGAGCCCGCGCCGAGGGTCTTGACCGCGGTCCCGCCGATGGCCGGCGGGAGCGGCTCTTCCAGATTGGCGTTGACGCCCGGAATGAAATCCTTCAGGGCGGTTTCGAAACCCGGCCCCGTCAACAGCGGTTCCGGCTTTGCCGTTGCGGTGCTACCACCACCGGACAGGACGCCCATGGCGAGCGCCGAAATTGTGACAACGGCCAGCCCGATGCGCCGCAATTCCTTCATGTCTCCTCCTCCTGACATGCTCAACCAGCACGCAACTCGCTCAAGCTGCGTGCCGATAATGGTAAGGAAGGTTGGCTATGAGGATGCCCCTGTTTGGAGCCCGGGTCCCTCCTAGACCACAGTTCGATTATTTTGACTCTAGCCAATGAAATAACCTCGCGCAACCCCCTCCGGGATGTTTTTCTCATAATTTTCTCAGCCGTTCCCGAACCGGACACCGGCCGGTGCCCACCCGAAACACGGGCCGAAACACGGGGACGGTTCTCGTGTTTCACGTTGTCAAACGGTGTATACGCCGACCAAGCTCGCACCTGCATGTTTCCACGGAAAGGGGTTCGGACCTGACAGATTTCAAAAAGGCGAGTGAGGCGACCGGGATGCTCTCAGGTCGGCCGGGCTCCGGGAAGCGGCCCGCGGTGCGCTAAACTTGATCCCTAACGCCGATCCCCGCCGGCCTGAGAAAGGACGCCGTGACACGTATTCATTCCGCCGCGTTTCGTGCGAAGGTGATGTCCGCCGATGACGCGGCCGCTTTCATCAACAATGGTGACAATGTTGGTGTGTCAGGTTTTACGGGCGCGGGTTACCCGAAGGCCGTGCCCGCCGCGCTGGCCCGGCGGATCCGCGCCGCCCAGGCCCGCGGTGACGAGTTCCGCATCGGCCTGTTCACGGGTGCTTCGACCGCACCCGAATTGGATGGTGTCCTGGCGGACACGGGCGCGCTGAGGCTGCGTACTCCGTACCAATCCGATCCTCACCTGCGCGCCGCAATCAACAATGGTATTACGAGCTACGTCGACCCCCACCTGTCGCATTCCGCGCCGCAGGTACGGGACGGCTTCTTCGGCAACCTCGGTGTCGCGGTGGTGGAGGTGACGGCGGTTACGGACGACGGCCGGCTCGTACCATCCAGTTCCGTTGGCAACAACAATGTTTATCTTGACTGTGCCGACAAGGTGATTCTCGAGGTGAACGCCTGGCAGTCCGAGGATCTTGAGGGCATGCACGACATCTATTACGGGCCGTCGGGCAAACCGATTCTGTTGGTCGGTACGGGTGACCGCATCGGCCGGCCGTACCTTCGCGTCGACCCGGACAAAGTGGTGGGCGTGATCGAGACCGATGACAACGATCGCAACACGCAGTTCAAGCCGGCCGACGAGCAGTCCCGGGCGATCGCCAACTTCTTCCTGGATTTCCTGACCAACGAGATCAAGCATGGGCGCCTGCCGTCCGGCCTGCCGCCGCTGCAGTCGGGGGTCGGGAACATCGCCAATGCCGTGCTCGCCGAGTTGCGGGAGTCGCCCCTGACAAACATGACTGCGTTCACCGAAGTCATCCAGGATGGCATGGTCGATCTCATCGATGCCGGCAAGGTGAGGCAGGCGTCGGCGACGGCGTTCTCCTTGTCTCCGAAGTACGCGAACCGGATGAACGAGGAGGCGGCCAAGTACCGGAACCGGATCGTCTTGCGGCCCCAGGAGATCTCGAACAGTCCCGAGCTGATCCGGCGGCTGGGCGTTGTGTCGTGCAACGGCCTGATCGAGGCCGACATCTATGGCAATGTCAATTCAACGCATGTGATGGGCTCGAAGATGCAGAACGGCATCGGGGGGTCGGCCGATTACACGCGGAATGCGTACATTTCCTGTTTCGTGACGCCGTCGGTGGCGAAGGGCGGGGCGATCTCGTGCATCGTGCCGATGGTCAGCCACCACGATCACACCGAACACGACGTCATGGTTCTGATCACGGAGCAGGGCGTGGCCGACCTGCGGGCACTGGCGCCGCGCGAGCGGGCGCGGTCGATAATTGCGCATTGTGCTCACCCGGATTACGCGGATGCGCTGACTGATTATCTGGACCGGGCGGAGCGCACGTCCGCCCTCCACACACCGCATGACTTGCGCGAAGCGCTGTCCTGGCATGTACGCTATTTGGAAACGGGGTCGATGAAGGTCTGATGTCAGAAGAGATTGTTGCAGTCCCGCCGGGGGCGGGCTACGAGGGGTTGGGGTCCCCCATGCCGAAGGTATCTACACCGCCGGCCCGGCCTGCGCAGCAGGTGGCCCCCGTACTGACCCCAACAGTAAGCATTGCCACATTACCGGCGGTAGCGGTGGTGGCACCTGAAGCGTACCCCGTCAGTGAGCGCACCGGTGAACCCCGCCGCCCGCCCATCCTGCTGGCCGCCGTGGGGGCGGCCTGGCTGTCGGTGGCGGTCACGATCGCTGCGTTCGGCTGGTGGTGGTGGCAGGCGGCGACCATCAAAGGTTTGTCGGCCAGCGCCCGCTTGCTGACTTGGACCAACCCCGACCCGGTGTCGGGGTTGGCGATCGCGATGGTGATGGTGATCGCCGTCATCGGCGTACTGATGGTCGCGGCCGGCGGAGTTGTCGCTTACAACGCGTGGGCGGGCCAGGGCTGGGTACGGGTCGCGGGGCTGGTCTGCCTGGGCATCACCGGTTTATCGTTCCTGGTCAGCTGGTGGTTGTCCGCCGCGATGATCCCGCTGGCGATTGCTGTGGCGCTCCTGTGGCTGCCGCCGGTGAAGCCGTTCATGGCCGCGATGGCGGCGGTGGGCACCTCCCCGGAGGTCGTCGCGCCGACAACTGGTATTAAGTACGGACCCCAGCCGCTCATCGGTGAGGCATAGGCCCTTAAGGACCCAAGAAAGACCGCAAAACTGTAAGACCCTGGGGGCTTGTGGGGCTCGGAGAGTCCGTGCTAGGGTCGTCAATGGTCTACCAGATACATGGTTAGCAGAGTGGGGCTATAGTCCTCTGGTCCCACGAAATCTATTCGGGAGGTTCTCACATGCGACATCGCACATTATCAATAATCCTAGTAACAGCTATGGCGTTGGCGGGGCTTGCCCTGGCCACGTCCCCCGCCGGTGCGGCTGGTGACAATGCGGCCGGGTATTCGTCCACACCCAAGAAGGCGGACGGGAGTCTGGATTTCTCGAAATGGACCAAACTGGGGGCGAAGCTGGCCGGGCAACAGCTGGGAGACCTTAAATTCACCCGCAACGGTCTGGATTACGAAGTGCGGGTCAACGTTGCCGACCGTGACCCGTCCGCTGCGGACACCGCAGGCCTGCTTGTGGCGAATATCATAATCAACACCAAGTCTGGGGAATCCTGGACCTATTCGTCCAGTGACGGGGACGGAAGCACCAGCGAACTGTGGTACGCCGATGCCACGACCGGCGGGCAGCCCATGAAGTTCTCGGTGGGAGCCCTGACGTACTATCAGATGACAACCGCCAAGGGCGTCGCGGTTGCCGTCACCGGCAAACTCGGCATGGGCATGGGCGTACCGGGCCTGGCGTACAGCGAAGTCCTGGATGTCACCGACACCGGCCAGCTGATCCACAACGTGACCTTCACCAATACCAGTGGTACGAAGCTGCCCGGCATAGCCCTGTCCGCACGGCTGGACACCATGCTCAGCGGGGACACATCCAACTGCGTGGGGCAGCCGGGCGACTGCGTGCCGATCGTCTCGAACGGCCAAGACTCCGTGTATGTCGACAATGGTACGTTCAGGTTGTACCTGGACAAGGTACAGGGCGACACCATGACCGCCGGCGCCTGGAACGCGCGTACCTTCTATGCCCCCGGAACCGGTGTGGATGTCAACAAATACACCGCGGGCCAAACCATCGTGTCCAAAGCGGACTCGGCGGTCGGCTACGGCCTCGCCGCCGGCGACCTGGCGTCCAAGAAATCGGCCACACTGGCGTTCCAGGAGCGGCTGTTCGCGCCGGCGGAACTCCACACAGTCACCGTCAAGTACGTGGATGACGACGCCAAGGGCGCGACTGTCACCCCGGTCGCGGGCACGCGGACCACGTTTACCGGCGCCGCCGGCGAGGCGGTCGGGTTCACCGTGGCGGACGCGAAGGCGGGAGTCCCCGACAAGTACGAGTATGCGTCCATCGACAATGTCACCACCTTCGGCACCGCCGATGCGACCATCACCGTACACCTGGTGCATGCCAAGACGGTTGAAAACATGACCACCACCCGTACCATCACCTACAAGACCCCCGCGGGCGTGACTGCTCCGGCGGACGTGGTCCAGACCCAGAAGTGGACCAAGTCGACGGACAAGGTGAACGGCGAGGTGACTTACGCGGCGGCGGCGGGCTATCTGGCCGTGGACAGCCCTGAGATCACCGGGTACGTGGCGACACCGAAGACCGTACCCGCAACCGGCCCCGTCGCCTCGACAACTACGGTTCCCGCCAATTCCACTGTCAAGGTGACCTATGCGAAGGTTGTGACCGGCAAGGGCGCGTCGGCCAGCACCGGCGGCACCGCCGGCTCCCCGGCCACCGGGATTGTTGTCCTGGGGCTGCTCATGGTCCTGGCCGGCGGGCTGATCACCTTGCAGGCGAAGTTGAAGAACCGGAGGTTCTGATCCGCGGCTCTCGCGCCGTATTCCCAAGCGTGGCCCTCGCCCGATACGCCCCCTAAGGGGGCGCGGGCAGGGGGCACTCTTGTGGATTGCTGGGCCACAGTACCTACCTGCTCCTCGCCTCATCGCGTGATCATCCTTGTCAAGCGCGACCAGGGCTTGACAGAGCGACTATTTGTTGCTATTTTTCTATGTTGCGGGGGTCGAGTGTCCCCGCCGCAGTCAGCTTGTGTGGCATTTGGGCTGTACGCGTAACTTGATCGAGACCGGGCCTTGGGGGCTGGGGAGGAAGAATCATGAACACAGATGCCACAAATCACCGCATCTTGCACCCGCTGATGGGCTTGCTATCGGCAATTATGGTCGTCGCCGGGGTGGCGGGGGCGCCGGACGCCCGGGCCGCCGACCCGCTGACACCGATGGCGCACACAATCGACTATGTCGTGGTGTCCAGTTCGCCGCACGCTGATTTTCTCAGTACGGCGGACCTGCAAGACCGTACCGACAAAGTGAGCCAGGCGTGGAACCGGATGTCGCGCGGTGTGATCACCGGGATGACCATGGACCGGGTGGCCACACTGCCGAATTTCACGGGTTCGTTCTGTAACGCGGGTGTGGACGAATGGAACCAGTTCTATCAGGCCATCGGTCGCCCGGCCAGCTACTACACGGCGTATGAAGGTCACCACTTGGTGGTTGTCGCCACCGTTCCCGACACCGACGGCTGTACGTTCGACGGCCGGAACTCCAGTCCCATACGTTACGGAAACCTGTCTGCAGGCGGCATGCTGCTCCTGGTGTCAAGGCCCCAGCAGGCGCCATGGAACCCAGCGGTTTCGGATCCCATGGCCATCGCTCATGAGATGGGCCACATGTTCGGCCTCTATGACGCCCAGGCCGTGACGCAGGCCTGTGCGGACAGCTACTGGGACGGTCCTTTCCTGGGCGTGAGCACCAGCCGGCCGGATGTGTGTACCAATGGCGATGCGGTGTCCAATTACGGAGACGACGCGAACATCATGGGCGCCAACTGGAGGGGTTTCTTCAAGCTCGACATCAATGGTCCGCAGAAGGCCAAGATGGGGTTGATCCAGCCGGGAGCGGGTCTTCAGGACATCACCGCCGGCCCCCAGGAGCAGTTGATCACGCTCAACGACAGCCGTACCACCGATCGCAGCGCGCTCCAGTCGTTGCGCCTGACGTCGGACGATCCCGACGGCCCGGGTCCGTGTGGCCCGTCCGTCTACCAAATCGACTACGACCCCACCTGGGGCGGCGTACGGGTTTTCCGCCTGCCCGCCGGCGGCGAATGCTCGGGCGGCATCGTTGGTTCTCAGATTGCATGGTCCGTACCCACGTCTTACACCTCTTATCGTACGTTTTTCCTTCCGGGCGAATCGCGTCTGACGTGGGACGGCAAGATTCAAATCAAGTTTGTGAGCGCGGATAGTGCGGCGGGCACGGCGACGGTGAGCATCCGGCGTACGGATGTACCGGGGTTCGCCACGTTGCAGCTCAACTCGCGTTCCGTGGGTGGCGACAACAAGATTCAGGCGGGGTCGTCCGGCGGGCAGGTACCGGTGACGGTGACCACGAACCAGGGCCAGTGGTCCGCCCAGTCCGACCAGTCGTGGGTGACCGTGTCAGCGTCGGGGACCAGCGGTCAGGCAATAAGTGTTGCGACAGCGCCGAACCCGGCGGCGCAGGATCGTACGGCGGTGGTGACCGTACGAGCCGGCAATGCGACCACAACGTTGACTGTTGTCCAGCAGGCCGGGCCGTCCGCGGACGATTGCGGGGCGTCCAATGGTTGGACCTGCGTGTGGGCCGATGTGTCGTCGCCGGCCAGGGGTACGATCGAGGCGGCGGATGACGTGGATTGGTTCCGTTTCACGCCCGTGACCAAGGGATCATGGTCGTTCACGGTGTCCGGGTCAGGCGGGTCGGCTCCGGCTGCCACGCTGTTGCTCCCGAGTAGCAATGGCGTACCGTGCCTTGATGACAACAAACAACCGTGCAAGGACATGTTTGTGGCACCCGACCAGGGCCGGATCACAGCAAATCTCGATGGTGGGAAGTCATATTACATCCAGGTCAGCGGGGGCAACGGTACTTCAGATTACACGATTACCGCCACCGCGCCCGTACCCCAGATTTCGGTCCCGCAAACCAACTGGGCGCCGGCGCCGGAGGGCGACACGCTGAGGCTGACGGTGACGTCCAACACGTTGTGGCGGCTGGGCGGGTTGCCGGATTGGTTGCACCCGGACTACACGACCGGGTACGCGGACAAGGCGATGGTCCTGGTCGCGGACCGGAACCTGACCGGTCAGACCCGTTCCGCGACGGTGACGTTCGGCGGTGCCGGTCAAGAGGTTTCATTGTCGGTTACACAGGATCCCGCGTTGGGCGGTACGGTCGACTGCGCCGCGCCGTCAACCTGTCAGATCCAGGTCACGCCAGCACAGTCCGGCAACCCCGAATCGTGGACCCTCCCGGGCTCGGGTGGCACCAAGGTCTACCAGGTCGCCTCCAACGCCCCCTGGCAGCTGGCGGTCACGGACCAGAACGTTCCGGTGGACTGGGTGACCGCCAGCCCCGGCTCCGGCTCGGGCTTCACGACGGTGACGCTGACCGTACCGCCCAATCCCACGCGTCAGGGACGAAACGCGCACGCAGTGTTCTCCGTGCCAGGATCCTCGCAATTGGTATATATTTATCAGGCGCCGGCCGACGACTGCGGTTCGACGGCGTCGACCGCGTGTGAGTGGGCGGACTTGGGTACGCCGGCCAGCGGGGCCATCGAATGGACAAACGACAAGGATTGGTTCAAGATCACACCCGCGGTCACCGGCTCGTGGTCGTTCGCCTCGTCGCCCGCGGCTTCCGATGGGCTGAGGGATGCGTACGGAACCCTGTACGCCGCCGACGGGACAACCGTATTGACCCAGGATGACAACAGTGCTGGCAACGGGCAATTCCAGATGACTGCGTTGCTGACTGCCGGCCAGACGTACTTCTTGGAGGTACGCTCCGGCAATGAAGACAGGGGCGGCTACACGGTGACCGCGACGCCACCGGTGGCGCCGACGTTGTCCCTGTCACAGACTCAGTGGGCTCCGGGGCCGAGTCCGGTGACCATCTGGGTGCAGGTGAAGGCGGCCGGGATGTGGACGTTGAGCGTACCGGACTGGGTGTGGACCGGCCAGAGAATCGGGTACGGCGACACCATGATCGGGGTGACGGCTGTCACGAACCTCAGTGCGTACCCTCGTACGGGCGATGTGGTCGTCACCAGCGGGGGCGAAACCGCGACCCTGACGATCAACCAGGCGGGCGCTCCCCCGCAGCTGCTGGCGGCGCCACTCACCTGGTCGGCGCCCGGGCAGGGCGGCACCAAGAAGGTTCAGGTCGCTGGCAATGTGTCTTGGCGGGTGGATGCCCCGCAGGAGGTCGGCGTGGATGTCAGATCGGGTACGAACAACGGGTTCGTCACGCTGACACTGGGGCCGAACAATACTGATTATCAGCGCAATCTGTCGGTGACGATCAGCGGCGAGGGCATCTACCTGGTCGTTACGATCAGTCAGCCCCCGTCGTACGGCGATGACTGCGGGACCACCGTGGCCACCGCGTGTACGTGGGGCAATATGGGGAGCCCGGTGCGGGGCAGCGTCGAAAAGCCCTGGGACTTCGACATGTTCACGTTCACCCCGGACACGACCGGGACCTGGACGTTCACCTCCTCGGCGCCACCGGTCAACCCGCTCTTCAACCCGCTGGGTTTCGTCCTGTCCGCGGATGCGGAGAGAATGCTGGCGGTCAACCAGGGCGGGGCGGGCAACTACCAGTTCCGGATGTCGGCGTACCTGGTCGCCGGGCAAACGTACCAGTTGGCCATCTCCGCGAACAGCCCGTACCTTGGCGACTATGTGGTCACCGCGACCCGGCCGTAAGACCGGGGCGGGACAGCATGTCCGCAGATATTAGGAATCACCGCAGCCGGAACCGACTACTCGCTATATTGGCAGCCACTGATCCTAATCCCAGTATTGACCCCCATGTGCTGAACGCATAGAATCAGCTACATGGGAGTCGATAATGCGGAGGCGATCCAGGCTTGCGAGGATGGTATCAGGGCTTTGCGT
>Ga0209628_10001787_pt1 | contig 14201 bp, 6 predicted proteins | sample TergutCu122P4_FD_187285 | JGI IMG/M metagenome (GOLD analysis project Ga0209628, IMG submission 187285) | Cubitermes ugandensis P4 segment gut microbial communities from Kakamega Forest, Kenya - Cu122 P4 (SPAdes) (version 2) | ecosystem: Host-associated > Arthropoda: Insects > Digestive system >...
CGGACCTGGGGCTCACCCAGCCTTTTATACAATGGGTACTGGATCATTCCCGGGGTTAAAGCGGCCGGCGCGTGGCGTTGACCATCCACCCCAATCTAGCACAGGGGTTAAGGAAAGAGTAGACCTATATATCTGCTAGCCCTCTGGGCCTTCGTGGCCTGTTCTAGGGTGAATCACACTGCAAGAAATGGAGTCCTTCTTCAGAAGCTAACAATTACTCAGAAAGTAAAGAAATTCACAGCGTGTTATGGAAATAGGACTTCTATACCACCTTTACAACTAACCTCCGAGCCTCCAATTGCTCCCCACTCTACGCCACTTGAATTCAGCCCGCATCCTCAGACCGTGTTGCTGGAAGTCCCGTCAATACTTGCCCTTACACAAGGATATCCCAAGTGGAGTTTTCAGTTCTGCTTTGGCGCCTACATTTTTTGTGCGCGTTTTGCCTCTCTTCCATTGTATCACACTTGTGCAAATTTGCACCTGAACACAGCGTCGAGAGATCAACAAAATCCGACCACCTTCCTTTTCTATGTTCACGCACGTGCATGTAGACATTATTCAAATCACCTCTGGGACTGCGTCAGATCGATCAATGTATCCTGCGTAGTTCCGATCTGAGGCTTAATCAAACACAATTTTATTGCGTGTAGGAATGTCTGTATTAGGAAGCTGAAATTTCACAGGTTGTGCTGCGGCGACAGTCAGAATAACTGTTATATTGCGTTTCAGGTTGCACGGTGGTGAAGATCTATATTGTAGTAGTTTGGTATATTTCACTGCGTAGCCTGGTAGGCCGATAGCACGGTTTCTGAAAATCCATGTTCAGGGTGAAAATTATAACCATAAGCCTAATCCTGTGCAATTCACTATAGTGATTATGCTGTACTCTTTACTTAAAAGCTAGGTAAACCTAATCCTATACAGGCGTGGAGAGGTTCTTAGGACTGCAGGAGGTTGAGGCACCCAGAGTTTCTAGACAATCAGCACATGAAGGTGGCAAGGTTTTCAGCCCTACGTACCGAACGTCTTTACCCCCAGGAAATATCCCTGGTACTTACTCATGTCAGAGTCTGAGTCGACCCCTGGGCCATATACGGCCGGAATGACCCCATCCGGAATCGAAGCCGCGACATTACGGCTTGAAGCGCAGTGCCTCAGCGCGATTTATAACGCCTTTCAGTTCAACACGTGTCAGCAGGTGAAGAAAAACAAGACGTTTTCTCTGCATACATTTTTTACCTTTGTCTCTAATAAAAATGTTTGACTAAAGGCCCTTTTATTTACAACACGCTGTATGAATGGTTGAAGTGGGAGAAGTGATAAGTAGGTAGAAAAAACTGCATAATGAGGAGCTTCGTTATTTTAACTGTTCATAGAATGTTATTAGATCGTTTAGATCAAAGAGACTGAGGATACGTTACACACAAGGGACGGAAAGAAAATGGTTGCTTCGGTCGTGGTCTAACATTGGTGTGATATTGCTCCGAAATTTCTCTGGAAGAATGGCGAAACTCATGAGAAAATCTCAGGACATTCGGTCTGCAGGCTGAGACTTAAACCCGACACCTCCCGATCACGACGTAAGGAGACGCACCAAGAGCTGGGTGGTGGCTCTGTGTGTGTGTGTGTGTGTGTGCGCGCGCGAGCGCGCGCGCGTGTGTGTGCGTGCGCGCGCGCGCTTGTATATATATCACCGATATATATGCCTATGGTGTACGTATAAATTATACTTGAAACTGAGTCCTTGTTCATGAGAAAGTATGAAATAAATCCCCATCTTTAATGGAATCCCAAGAATTTCTTCGTCTTTTTCACAATGTCCCACATTTAGACACTTTCCCGAGCCAAAGTACCCAGTTAAAATCCTTATGCTATCTTTCTTCGAAACTTGAGAACAAAATTCTTTAGCGATTTTCTTTCCGTGCCTTTTGTGTCACATATCCTCAGTCTCTTTGATCTCATCGACCTAATAACATTCTATGAACAGTAAGAATAACAAAGCTCCTCATTTTGTAGTTTTCTCCACCTGCTTATCAACATCTTCTTCTTAGTTCGACACATTCCTCTCAGCACCCTCTGTCTGCTTTTTTTTTTCTTTCTTTCTTTCTTTAGTGTGTTAGACCAGGTTTCACGATCGTATAAAACAGCATGTAACGTTTTATTTATACAGAGATTTGAATATTTTAGTTTTACGGTATCAGGAGGGAGGAGCATCTGAGGTGCCTACGCTGTTGTAAGGCACATCATGACATGGTGACATACTTCCTGCCGCTTGGAATACTAGTGACGATGTATTCATTGAATGACGACAACAGAGACGTCTGTATACTAAATAATGGCGTCTAATTGTCGTTCTCTAGACTACAGTAACTACAGGTAGGAGAAAATACAAAACACAGACATTAATTAATTCATACATTTAGCTTTAATAGCCAATAAAAACCTGCACTTGAGAGCCTCTGTTTAAGGGAATGGAACAAAGCCGCCAGGTTTCTTTTATGGCAGAGCAGAAGAAACTGGAGCAGGGGAAGAAAGCCTGGCACATTAGTAACAGATGTGTTGAAGACGATTTTGGCCTTCCACGTCTTGCCGACCGTATGATATGATATATTTGTTAACTGCAATTGGGTTGACATCCAGTGGCAGTAGTACAGTACACATTTACATGAAAAATACACAAATACAAATGATACAAAATGGAACAAAAGAATATGAAATAATGTGATAAAAGAAACAGCCATATAAGCAGCAAACTTCATATGATCTTATCATTGTGTATATGGTTGTACATTTCGTATGCTTATGTTTAATTTTGTAAATCATGCACTCTTATTGTTATGTTTATGTATTCTTATTGTTATGCATGTTCTGTTCTGTTCTGTTCAGTGTATTCTGTTTCATTGTGTTGTTCTGTGTATTTTTCATGTAAATGTGTACTGTACTACTGCCACTGGATGTCAACCCAATTGCAGTTAACAAATATATCATATCATATGGTCGGCAATACGTGGAAGGCTTCACTCCACTTCATAGACACCCTGTTACTAAGACCTTCACTCCACTTCACTACACTTCACCCAACTACACTTCACTTCACTACACTTTTCGAAAATTAACTTCTTCCCATTTAATCTTCACCCAACTACACTTCAGTACACTTCACTAGCCTCTCATTTGGTTTAACCCCATCTAAATTTCCTACCGCTCCATTTCACCTCACATCACTACACTTCACCTCACTTCACTTCACTGCACTGCATTTTTAGACGTTTTTCGCCACAATTCTAATCCTTTTACTACACCCCGTTTATAATTGCTTTCCTAACTTTGTTTCTAAAAATTTTAGGTTTACAAGGGACAGCCTCTAACGCTTCTGCAGGTAGTGAGTTCCAGTATTTAATGCACCTATTTACAAAGGAATGCTTCCCAGTATCCGTTCTTTGCCTCCTGTCCCTAATTTTCCGCACACGATCAGGTAGGTTTCAACCTTTCATAGTCCACGAAGGCCCTTAGGGAGAGTAAAGGTATAGCTCTACTCTAATTTTGATCTCGGCACTAGAAGAGGGTGAAGGGTCAGCTTCACGCCCTGGCCGCACCTTACCCTCGGGAAAGACCCGGTACCCATTTTAGAGAAAGCTGGTTGGGCCTCAGGGCCGGTCTGGACAGGTGCGGAAAATCTCGCCCCTCCCCCTTCCGGGATTCGATCCCCGGACCGTCCAGCCTGTAGGCAGTCACAATACCGGCTACACTACCCGGCCCACCCGAACATGATCAACCATACTCAAATAGTAAGGCCTTCGCCCGTTCCCCAGAGTACGCTTTAAAAAGTGCGCATAAGCGTGCTATCATCCTATGCTAAGCCAAGGTTCCTTTGTATGATTAGTAAATTGAACAGCTTTCTTCTGTACTCGGTCTAACGCATTTATTTGTCCTTCTCTGCATGGATCCCAGCATGCAGACCCATATTCAAGAACAGGACGTACCAGTGAATTTTTGTTTTCCTATTTCTTTTTTTGAGAACACGCATTACAACGTGAAGTGCCTTCCAGGCTTTTTGCGCTGTGTAATTTACTTGGTCCAGAGTTCTGACTGAGAATTGCGATTAAAAATGATTCGATCCGCAGAAATATTTATTTCAGCAAACTGAAAGGCAACCGGTTAAGGGCTGTCTGTTGACACCCATAGTCATAAAGGAGGGAGACCGAAGCTCAAGTGGCCAGTCGAGACCGCCTGTAACACGGCAGTCTAGTGAACAGAACGCTGAAGTCTCAATCCCGCCCCCTCCCCATTGAGGTCTTCTGTTGAAATGATCCCCCAGCCCAATCCTTTTTTACATCAACCAATGCAATCACTAACGCTCCAGGTTCAAACCGCATTTATCCATCTCAGCCAAAGTTATTCTCCGAAAGATTGCCAGATGGGATATTTTCCCGCCAAAAGCGGCATCAGCAGCTGCGATGACGACGACGAAGAGGACACCAACAACAAAAATAGCAACAACAACAACAATAGCAGCAGCAACAACAACAACAATAGCAGCAACAACAACAACAATAGCAACAACAACAACAACAACAACACGTTAAGGCCTCCAGCCAAGAAGCCGAAAACTTTCGCCTAAGCAAACTTCAACTTAAATTTGTGAGACCCAGTCTTTGCATTCCAGCAATGCGCTTTGTGGGCATGAATGTTTTGGCTGAGGAAGGGAGGCTGATTTGCGCTAAGCAAAGGCTTAAGCTCGTAGTTTCTTTGTTGGTTGTTTGGTTGGGTAATTGGTTGATTGTTTGGTTGGTTGGTTTGTTGGGTGACTGCTTCAGTGGTTTTCTTTGGTTGGTTGATTTGTTGGGTAACTGGTTGAGTGATTGTTATTTGGTTGGTTAGTTGGGTAAGTGGTTGATTGTTTGATTTGTTGGTTGGTTTGTTGGGTGACTGGTTGAGTGATTAGTTGTTTGTTTGCATGGTCAGTCGTTTTCTCGTTTGTTTGTCTGGTTGTTAAATTGGGTAGGTAGACAAAGATGTCCTGCTGCAAACCGTCAGATTATTTACTTTTATTTTAATTGTTATTTCTTTATGAAGACTGTGTGACAGGTGAAGTGAACATGCTCCGAAAACTTTTCGAAAGAGTTTGTGGCTGTCTCCATTCCAACAACAGAGATGTTGTGGAAGCACCCGCGTCTGTGCTAGCAATTCTGCAAAGAATATCGAAAAATGTGATCCGTATATTACATACAATTATGGCATTGTTTTATTTTCCATATTAAATTTTCCGAAATAATTTTGACGGACCGTGCCTTCTGAGACCTTTACTCACCTCCTTGTTTACTGCCAGATTCTTATTCTAGTTTGTAATTTTTTTTATTATTTATCGTTGTGGCAACACTTTGCTATCGCTCAAATAAGTTACTTTTTTTCTCTTTAACAAGCAAAGCAAAAATTTGAACATGAGTAGTTTTACACTGAAATAATTGTAATCTCGCAGCAACCAGATCGGAGACGGAGGAATATGGAACAGTAAATTTGCCGTCAGACTGCAATTACATAACTGGTTAATTAAGACATGTTTCTCCACTCCTGAATGTTGGCATCGTTTTACCATGTATCAGCATGTCCATTTTACCCCATAATATTTGTATTACAGGTGGCCAAATTCTATAAATTGAAATATCTTGACTTCAGCTATCATTAACAATGGCTTCTCCTTGTGACTAAATATATTTATGTAATTTAAGAACATTTTAAACTGCATGACATGTACTGACTTTTACTTTATTTTAATGTTACATATTTTAAAGTGATAAAATTTTTTAACCACTCTAGCCTTCAGACTATGATATCGTATAGCCTTGTAAGTGGTTATCAATGTAAAAGTAACTGCTACCATAAAACACGTGATAAAACTGGGTACCCATCTACCAGAACCTGAAGTATCACAGTCCGGAAGACCGTAACCTTAATCTTCAAAACCTCAAAATATTCAAATATCACAATTAGTGTTAACATTTAAAAAAAAATTAGTATATTGGAAAAAAGTTTTTAAAGAAAGAGCATATCACTTGAGATATTTCTTGTCCACAGTCTTCATATTTTGTTTCTTGAATACAATAGACACAATCCTATGTAAGGTTCTCGTCCTTCTACTTATTGGACACAACAATTAATAGAATTAGACATTGAAAAGGCGACCTACAGGAGGAGCTAATGAGCAGCTTGAGCATGAGGTTTCGTGAGTCAAATGTTGGTGCGAAAATTCCGTATAAAATAAAACCTCATGTAAAGAAAACAGGCCTAATTATAGTCACGTCTAATTAATTATACGAAAAAGTTTACCGAGGTTCCGCATTCACTTACCTGAACAGAGCAGGAATAACGTGTGACCGCCCCACTGTGAACGAACCTGCATTTCAATCCCATGTATATATTTCAATCCATTACTGGCAGCGCAGCGCAATACTGAATAATTCACATGCCTCCTGCTAAATGTCTGTGGTCGCGAAAATACAGAGGTAACACAAAGGTAGCGCTCTGATTTTTATGCGACAGGCAACGGTTAGAATCTCTGCTACACTCAGAGGTGATATACCTCGTACACGATTTACCCACAGGACAGTAGCTTCAAGTAGGCCACGTAATTTTTTTAAAAAAACTAGAAGCGTCATTCTCTTAACTTACTGGCATTATCTAATAAGAACTGGAGAGTACTGGGAGGAGAATGGAAGAAAATTTACTGTTTGCAACAGGTTGAATTGTCTCTAGGGAAATAAGGCAAGGAATATTGATATTGATGAAAATATTTTGTCTACATGTCTGAAACCTGTCTTCTGACCCCAAGAGAAGAAAACAGATACAGTGAATTTGAAAATATGGTGCTGAGAAAACATTTGAACATATAAGGAAACTGAAGAAAACTGAATAATGAGGAGATTCATAAGTTAAACTCTTCACCAAAAACTATTTTGGTGATTAAGTCGTGAAGGATAAGATGGGCAGGACATGCAATATGAATAGGAAAACAGCTGCAAAATGTGTTGGGGAAACCCTAAAGGAGGAATATGATCTTGCAAGGAATATGATCAAGTATTAGGCTAATATTTAAACTGGATCTTAAATTTATGTGGCGTTAAAGCATGGGTGTCATTACGAGAGTTTGGGTTTCATAAAAGGGGAGAATTTTTGAAGCATCTCCACATGTATATTATCTTGTAGGTGCCTCATTCTTAGTTGACAGTCTTCTACAGATCTCACTTGCAGAAACAGGACATAATTGGCAGGCGTCCTTCTGCGCATGTGTGCAATGGCACGCCTGTGCTGATGTGACGTAAACCCGCCTTACCCTTCCTTACAGTGGACACATTTCCACTGCTCCATGGAGTTGGAATTCAGTCGCAGAAAATAAATTTAATATTGTGAATGCTGAAATACTGGCAACGAATTGTGTGTATTATGTTATGTTTAATTCGCTTAAATATAGTCTGTAGGCTGTCAAGTGTCTTTATTTTAAGTGGCAAGTAATATCACAATGTGAATAGGCCTTTCGAAGTTAAGTTTATCCAAAAAAAAAGTAAAGATTTTCTTCGCGTACCTTATAGTAAACAAAGTCGAGAATCCTCTAGAAAGACAAATCGGTTAATAATTTTCAGGAACAAAATCAGGTGCGCACGCAGCATTTTTACTGGGGGCGGGGTTGATACTTAGGCAATATGTAATTTATATTTGATTTTAAGGGTTGTGTTTTAGAATCATGGCGTAAGTACTTGTATAACTGGGACTGTCTCCAGCTGCATTTATATCCATGAAGAATAAATGAATGTTCCATGACTCACTAATTTAAATCGCAAGCCCAAATTTTCTTGGTCTTCGAATGTCATCTAACACAGCCTAAGTTTTATATTTTATTTTTAAAAATTCTAATGTACTACTCAGCAGCCGTTTTCAGTAGCTGATATTGGCTGAAGGGTAAATCACTCACAAAGTTTGATATCAGTGTTTCTAGAAAAATCTTTGTTTTTTAAATTTCAATTTTTGGGAGTTCTGCAGCCCGGCAACACCACCCTCCTTTCCTGGCTGCGTCCCTGAACACAATGGTTGTTTATTTTAAGAATCATGTGAAACCTAGGGGTGTAGTCCCTCAAGTGACTAGGCTATGCGCTGTACAACCAAGGAAGAGTGATTCAAATCGTTACAAGGCTTAACGATTGATTTCTTCTGCAGAACTTCCAGTCAGAAAATCAGCACGTACAGCTTCCTCTGGAATGGATACCGATGTCTTTTTCGCTGACGTTATATCGGTCGAAGCTTGAATCTTACGTTAAGGATAAGTGGAATTATGTGTCATTCGTCTCAGTGGGCTACAAAGGGATAACTCCAAATTTTTCTTACTTTAGGAAACATATTAACACACCATCTGAGCAAAATGCCACATTTCGTGATGTGAAGAGTACCTACACACTATGGGTACACTATACTCAGCTGAATTAGGTCCACGAGAGCCTCACTCACTCACTCCCCACTGCATGAGAAGCTAACCGGTTCTCATTCAATCAAGACATTCCCCGCATATACGGAACTCTTAGGTTCATTACCGCATTCACAAGTGGACGCCACCTGTCCCTGTCCTGAGCCAGATCGATCCATTCTTCCAAGGCCTTTGTGAATGGTTCGTAACGTGATACGGTTTTACAGTGAGTAGTTGTTAGCACCTCGCCCAACCCCCAAGCTGGAGAACCACCCCTTAACGGCTGTTCGCGACTGCTCATTCAATATATTCGCAGCTATCCTCCATATTGTTGGCCGTTCCTCCATCCGCAACCCGAGGACGCGCCATGCTGTGGTGACAGGGACCCACTTATCGTGGCCACAAGAACCTACCCATGTTTTTTTAAACCAATTTTTTAAAACAGTTTCATATAAAATTTTCACGCTTTACCCTTAAACTATAAACTGCCAAATCGAATTGGCCACGGCATTGAACAAGCATAAATAACAGAAGGGTGGCAAAAATAATGCTGAATTATAGACCAAATGGATGAAGATTACTTGAACAACCTAAGACGAGATTATACGAGGCCGAAACAGGTCTAATAAGGCTTAACTTGTAACGGACGATGACGATGATGATGACTATATTTTTGTGAATATACTTTTCTTGTACTCTTTACTAATAATTTCTTAATATGTTCCTATGATGTACTGCGTAAAGGAAAGATCTCTTTCCTAACTGCGTCATGTTTTGTTTGTTGAATGGTTCTTAAAAGAGAGGGCCTTGTGATTGATTGTAAATAGCCGAAACGTGTTGCCAAATCGACTTATGTGTAGTGTTTGAGTGTGTAGTGGGAATATATACATTAAAGGATTTACACTGACATGTTTCTGGGGTACTCGAACGAGTTATCTCTTCTTGAAACGTGACCAAAATGCTAACCAAGAAAAATATCTTTTATCACACCACTTTTGTGCCATATTTACTTTCGATCAATACCCGTGGTCAATGATCGACATGTGACTTGCTTGTGACCCTTTTTTATTCACCAGGGTTGACCAACTGCACAACACAGGAAGGTCACGTAATTCGTAAAGACCCTCCCGAGGCCCGCACTTTTTTTTATAAATATACGGAAAATGGAGAGACGGAGGATTTAATTGATTATAACGCAATTAGTGAAGAACTGCGTTTGTTTTTATTGCTGTTTATTAAATTTGCCATATTATGTTTTGTTACGTTTGTTAAATGGTTTTATTTGAACTATTCAGGTGACATAGGGCAAAAAATAATTCGCTGGAGAACGGCACAGAGCCCGCAGGCCTCATGTATTTATGCCTGGCATAAAAGATGCAGTAAACCCTTTAAAGAAGAAATTTGTCTGTTTTATATAAGGACTCAGTGCGTACCGCGTGTTAAACACTCTCCACCTCAGCTACACGAGAGCAGTATGTTAATGTTTTGCAAGGTCAAAGTCCATACAGAACACTTAAAAGCAATGTGAGCACCATGTAGAATTTTCGAATGTTAAAACTGGTGGTACGGTAAATAACTGCTAGGATTTAAAAGGTTAAATACAGGTAAAGAAAGTTTTCCTTATCCGTGAGCTGACGTTGAGCGTACCTATTAAAGAAAGCGGTGGTACTTATACCTACCACTGCACGTGGAGTGCTTAAGAAGAACGTGGTCAAGTTGTGTCGTTACGGATGGTTTAGAAGCATCGCTGTTCCACTGCAGGCACATATGGTTTACATCTGCAGTCTGGTCCTTCACGTCATTTCCTGAGAAAAAACTGTGGCAATTTGATGGTATGTAGGAAGCTCGTTAGAGCATTCCGAAATCTCCATCGCAACTTGTGCCCGTTTTGCTCCTTCGGTTAGGTTCTGTGTGTTTTAACACACGGCGGAATTATTGTTATTCCCAACCGCCACAATTCAATATGGAAATTTTTTCTGTTGAATTAAATAAACTAACGTTAGTTGTGTGTAAATTTGTTTGAATTAACGAAGAGGAGGCAAAGTGTACACATCAGAATTTGGGAACTGAATAAAGATGCCGCGATTGTGGGCACGAATCTGGGTTTGACAGAAATATTTTTACATAATCTTGTAGGATTTATAAAAAGGTTCTCGAATTTGAAGGTTTCTCAAATATAAATGTCCTTAAAAAGGAAAAATACATCTCATTTTAGGCACGTTTGTGAAATTGCGAAAAGTGGCTATTAGCTTCGTCATGTCGATCTGTCCGTCCGTCCGTCTGTCTGTCTGCTTGGAACAAATCCGCTTAATCGGAGGTATTTTTATGAAATATGCTATTCCAGTATATTCGAAAATATGTCCAAAATATTCGTATTTTATTAAAATCGGGTAAAAAAAGTGGGACCTTTCCTTAAAAACTAATAAACATTTTTTATCATATCTCGCTCAGTTCCTTTTGGAATGAGAAATGTTTCAGAAAATTCGTAGAAAAATTCAAAACAAACATTTTCTTTCCAATATTTTATTTTCCGAAAATCGTGCCCTTTGTGAGATAAAGTGGGAAAATACTGCAGAGACGGGCAGTCCACAGATAATTATACCACGCATACACATTGCATGCTGGATGCCTAAGACTACAAACACATACTCTCAGAATATGTAATACTTATTGCAACAGTGGTTACGCGAACGCGCCTCAATGTTACGTTATACGTACATTGCCTGCCATTTTAAAATACATTTTTTTTTAATTTTCTACAGAGCAGCCGACAGTGAGTCAAGTATCCGTGGGATATATATATATTTTTTTTAATAAATAGGATATATATATATATACACATATCCTATTCTTTAAAATAAATTGATCACAATGTATAGGCTAAAATTTTCAGAAAAAAGTAACGTAACAATTTATGCGAACATCGTTTTTTTATTTTCTCAAAGATTCTTACAAAGTGCAAGGTAATAAGTTTGCTCCGACGTTTCGGGGAAATACGTTACCTCCGTCTTCCAGGTGACTGCACTAACTTCAGTTGGCTGCAGACAAGCTACTTCTCCTACAGAGTGCAAGAACCCACACGAATATCGTTTGGGGCAGTCGTTCCCAAAGTGTGCTCCATGGATCTCAAAGGATCTGCGACAAATTCCCAGGGGATCCTTGGATACATTCCTGTAATGGCTACTTTGAATTTGACTAATTTTTAAATTTAAGGAATTAAGTTTTTTAAAAATAATAGCGGAACTTCTTTAATTGGCGATGTGTTCATTACGTATGGCCGTTCGAGTATCTAATTAAGAAAACACATGCACACTTTAATTAAAGCCAAATCATGCAATGCATTTTTACGTACGTTAGTGATATGTATTAGTATGCGTCTAAAATCAGTTCTAAGTTATAAACTTTTAATTCTGGATAATTGTCATCCGGACTCTGTATTTATGTGAACCAGGATGTCACGATCCGTGGTTACTTTTGAAGCCAGAAGGGGTCTGCGAACAAAATTTTGGGAAACACTTGTCTGGGGGGATTCCATCGACTGTAAGTATTATCCATAAAGAAGGTGAGATGACTCACGGTTTCGAGTCTAGCTTCGACGAGGTGAAGAAACGTTTTAGTTAAAAAAAAAGTCACATCGAGGATTTGTAGATACTTTCAATGCAGCCATTTCTTTTATCAGTATTCAGATAGATGAATATAAAACCCTTCTAACTGATGTTCTAGTTAAAACCTGACGCTTCAAGACCACGTAAAGAATAAATAAATTTTAGTCCATACCACAAAGAAAATACAGAACATCTCAATTACAAATAAGAGTTGGTAAATGCGCTTTAGGTGAACAATCCGTTTTCATGGTGAGAAACAGACAAAAAATTTTAATAATCTCGATGGACAAAACTTAGTCTGCTTGACTTGACCCTGCTGCTGCGGTACGTCGATGAACATTACCTTTCGATGGGGCATAACAATCATCAACACAAGTAGGAAAAAACATACTGCAAAATGCAGAGCTGCTTGACGTTCAAACAAGTACTGTGTATACGTTTTTACCGCCATGTTTTGAGGGTTAAATCTTTCTATTAATGTATATTAAGAAAACTGGCTCATTATTATTTGCGTCCCTAGTGATGTCTTTCCTTCAGCAGCCTCGAAACCTCATAATGCATCGTTCTTCTCTTTTATTTGCAACTTGGCCGAGATACTGACAATTCTGACATGTTTTCGTGGTTATCTGGAGCCCACACCATGGCGAATATGGAACAGTGAGCTAACTGGGCTGCTACTGTTTCATTTTAAGTGACTTCCGATTTGTAATTCGCTAATCATCCTAGCATTCAACGCTATACAGCTTGAGATAGGGGCAGCGTCGTTAAATAAAAATAACCTCACTTCCAGTTACACATAAGAGTGCAGCACACTTGACAACATAAGTTTATGTTACTCATCTCTGTTCTGTGGGCTTTCTTTGCAGCAATAAAACTGATGTCTCGTCTCTCATATTGCTGGATAAAGGGGCTGGCACATTCATGGGTCTTTCAGATCTTTCAAATGATTATTCTCGTGATGTGGGTGACTGCTAACAATCCGACACTCTGACGAACTCAAGAATTTATTCTGTCATAAATTTATGTAATTTTGTCATGTATTTTTCCTTGCAGTGTTTCCTTATTTTGAATATAGGGTACATTTCCGAAACTCTTTAATTTATTTAATAAATCGGTTTTATGTTGTTGCACGAACACCCGAAAGATTACCATTCTTTTCTAAATTTTTTAGTTCGTTTCTTCCAAACTTGGCTATCCAACGTTGATTTTGTCCGAACATTAAGCCTATCACTGATATTTACAACTTAAAGATATATCGGTGTTATAATTCTTTAAAAGTTCTTCCTGTGTGTAGTTCGGATAATTTTTGGATAGGCTAAGAAACTGTCAGGTACCGCGCTCTGCGAATTTAGTATTTTGAAATGGCATTTCTTTCCGCTTTCACGAAACTCTCGAGCAAGGCGGGTCTTTGGAATATTGACACCCTGGGCCAACAAAGCCCATTACCCCCACCCCAACTCTTCCCACTCAGGGTAGACCGTCTCCTTCCGAGCGCGAAATCATACCAGTTTCCAGTCGCCAAACTCGTGTGGAAATTTTACGAAATACGAGCACTTACAAAAGCAGTAACATAGGTAATTGTTTATCAGATCTAATTGTACTTGCAATACGGCGCCGGCTGGACGCTTTACCTCATTCTCGAGGGTATATGGTGAAGGTTCTTAGCTCAAGTTCTTATCTCTGAAGATTGATACTTAGCTTCTAGCTGCTAATAAAATATAGTGGGAGTAATTCCACAATTCCAGGCGCAGATAATGTTTGCGAAACTAGGCTGACCTCACAAGTCGAGAGAGTGCGCGAGGTCGTGTGCGCGTAGATCAGTATGTTTCTGTAGTCTATCTACGTAGGAGCTACAGACGTGCGATAGAGGTAGGAGGGCTGTAAAATGTGTGAGACTCGCGTTGAAGGTTGTAACGCAAAATGACGGGGACTTCATGGATTTTTTTTATATATATTTATTTAAGCATGCTCCATTACCTATGTAATACTACATGCTATAGTTATTTACATTTCACTTTCTACACGTTATACATTTATGTTAATTTGTTTGTTTGTTAGTCTTATTTACATCACACTTCCTACACGTTATACACTTATGTTCTTAGTCCTCTTTATCACCCTGCTGTAATTGTTCGAAATCT
>Ga0209628_10001789_pt1 | contig 14194 bp, 7 predicted proteins | sample TergutCu122P4_FD_187285 | JGI IMG/M metagenome (GOLD analysis project Ga0209628, IMG submission 187285) | Cubitermes ugandensis P4 segment gut microbial communities from Kakamega Forest, Kenya - Cu122 P4 (SPAdes) (version 2) | ecosystem: Host-associated > Arthropoda: Insects > Digestive system >...
CCCAACGAGACTTGATGTCCTATTTGAGGTTTCACAAAAGAGGTACTGGGCATCCAAACATCTGTGGGCAATGAAACAGTAGCCATAGAAATTTGGTGCATGTATTGATAGTTTATTGTGTAAGAAACTTTTATGGATGTGAGAGTATCCACAAGAAAACGTGCAGAGATTCTTGGTTCAGGATAATTAAACTGTTTAGCAATCTGTCCCGATTTATAAACAATAGAATCAATAATTTGCATTTTATCATCCAATACAAGTCGTGTAAATTTTCCAATATGTGAAAAATGGGAGTAGCGCAATCCATAGCTTACTTTCAGCCATTTTGCGATATCCCATTCGTCATTGGCATAAATTGCCAGTTCGTTCGCGTAAAATGGTCTCGATTTAGGCAAGGTAAGAAAGTTGTCTTCTCCTGCTTCCACTTCATGGTTGGAAGGAAAGAATGTGTGAAAAATGTAATGTACCCCAAATTTTATGTTATGTTTTGGGTTCGGCAAAAAAGTTAACTCTGATTTTAAAGCGTAATCTCTTACCCCTGAAGAGAGTGCAAAATTATAAACGCCCTGTTTCATTTCAGTAATAAATTGGTAATCGCTGAAAGTAACGGAACTATTTAAGAACAGTTTGGGTAAAATAATGTAGTTCCATCTTACAGAAGCCGCCCCATTTCCCCACTTGAAAATAGAATTAATATTGCCGTTTTTTGATTTAAATCCGTAAACATCGTTACCATAATAGCCACCCATATAAATTCGATGTTTATCATTAACAATGATATTAAACTTGGCATTCAAATCAAAGAAATAGAATTTTGCGCCTTTGAAAGGAGAATCTTTTTTTAGAAAAGGTTGAATAATCCAATCAATATAAGTTCTTCTACCTGAAACAATAAACGATGCTTTGTTTTTTTTGATAGGACCTTGCACGGTTAGGCGGGAAAAAATGATTCCAATTCCCCCGTCTAACTCATAATTTTTCATATTCCCCTCTTTTTGATATACATCTACAATAGAAGCCAAGCGACCGCCAAAGTTTGCGGGCATTCCGGATTTAATGACTTCAATGCTTTTCACAGCATCGGCGTTAAAAATAGAGAAGAAGCCAAACAAGTGTCCCGGATTATAGATAGGCGCTTCGTCTAATAAAATCAGATTTTGGTCTGCATTTCCTCCCCGTACATAGAATCCGCTGTTTCCTTCAGAGCCTGATTGAATACCGGGGAGCAATTGAATTGATTTCAAGATATCCACTTCGCCCATAAAAGCGGGCATATTTTTTATCGTTTCAATTTTCAATTCCATTTTACCTACATTTACGCCGGTTACATTCCTGTCTTCTGCTTTTCCGGTAATTACTACCGCATCAGTTACATAAGCAGCTGGTTCCATCTCAACATTTTTCTTTAGATTAGAAGTGATAGTGATTTTTTCTGAGATTTGTTTAAAGCCGAAATAGTTAAGATTCAAAATATATACCCCTTTTTCAACAGTGATAGAATAAAAACCGGAAGAATTTGTGATTGCAGTACTTGTCGCAATTTTAGAGAGAGTGTCGGTTAAATTAATAGATGCTCCGGCAATGGTTTCGCCGCTTGCCGCATCACTCACAATACCTGAAAGGGTAACTTTTTGAGCGTTTAATATGACAACTATTTTTAGAAAACAAAAAATAAGAATCGTTTTTTTCATAAAGAAGCGCAAATTAACATAAAAATTTCATTTACACAGTGCTTCGTTGCTGCTATGCGCTTGCGCGGGGGTATCTGCCGGCGCCGGAGAGATCATCGGAGAGGTAGCACAAAAGGTAAGCGTACTCACCAATATGCCATTCAATTTCCCCATTTCACTTACGGAATTTCGTAAACTTTACAGTTAAGTGCAAGTTTTTTTCAGCAAATACAGGCGAAAATTAAAGATGTAAATTGGAAAATATGCCCTGAAAGACAGATTTTTGTGAATACCCTTTGTGGAAAAGGATACATGAATTTTTGCTAAACTGCTTTCAAGTCAAAGTACATGGCACGAGTATCTTCGTCCTCATCTTTGCACTATTCATACAAAGAACGGGACACAATCATCAACTACATCAAAAATCAGCAGGAACATCACAAAAAGGAAAGTTTTCAGGATGAAATCAGGAGATTTTTTAAGGAACACGGCTTCCTTAAACAGAACTCAGGTTAATAAATTAGTATGATCGTCTCTGCGCTACTTTGCGCCTTTGCGTCATTGCGTGAAGAAAAAATATAATTAGGTAATTAGGTTGGATTGGCTGCACTTAATTTTCTGGTAAAACTGTTTTATCAAAAAAAAGATACTTTCGCGTTGCAAAATTTAAGTATGAAGCAACGTTTGTACAAACTACTCCTTTCCTTGCTTTCCGGCGCACTTTTGTGGGCATCGTGGTATCCGCACGGTTTTACTTTTATTATTTTCGTTGCTTTTGTGCCCGTGTTTTTTTTAAGCGACCAACTGCTTGTACAAAAAAGAGGGTTTGCGTTTTGGCAAGGGTTGCGGGTTTCTTTTCCCGCATTTTTGTTTTGGAATACAAGCGTTACGTGGTGGATTTGGAACAGCACGCCGTCCGGTGCTGTAATCGCTATTGTGCTCAACTCCTTTTTTATGAGTTGTGTGTTCGGGGCGTGGCAGTGGGTTAAAAAGTTGAACCTGCCAAAAATTGCAATTCCGTTGGTTTTCATCGCACTTTGGTGCTCGTGGGAATTTTTGCATCTGAACTGGCAAATCAACTGGCCCTGGTTACACCTCGGAAACGTGTTTGCCGCAAATCCGAAAATAGTGCAATGGTATGAATACACAGGCACTTTCGGGGGAACAATATGGGTTTTGGCCGTTAATTTTTTTGTTTATGGTTTTATTTGCAAGCAGATGACACAGAATAAGCAGGATAATAAATCTGTGAAAATCTTTTCAAATCTGCGTCATCTGCATGCTAATACAATTTTAATAACGCTGATAATAATAATCTTACTCCCAATACTTATCTCATTAGTCATATTCAAAACATACAAAATAAACCAGGGGAGCGGTATCGAGACTGTTATAGTTCAGCAAAATATTGACCCATGGACGGAGCAGTACGAAAAATCAAACACAGAATTAGCGCAGTTGATTATTGAAACCGCTGCCCCGAAAATAACTCCCAAAACTGCATTGTTGATTTGCTCTGAATCGGCTTTGTCGCACACCATCAACGAGGAGCAACTTTATAATTTGAAAATTTATCCTGATGAGTCTTTTCAACTGTTCGAAGAACTGTTTCAGCAGTACCCCCAATTGAATATAGTACTGGGATTATCCACCGTAGCCTTCTTTGATTCTAAGGTTTCTGCGGCATCGCGAAAAAAAATAAGTGGAGATTTTGTTGAGTATTACAATAGTTCATGTTTATACAATAAAAAAAACCTTGAACTGTATCATAAAAGCAGGTTGGTTCCTGGTGTTGAAAGAATGCCCTATACACAAATTTTCGGTTTTCTTGAAAACCTCGCGGTTGATTTGGGCGGCATCAGCGGCTCTCTCGGCGTGGATGTAGAGCAAAGAACTCTTACTGCAAATACAAATCAAGGTATAGTAAAAGTAGGAGCGCCAATATGTTACGAATCAATTTTCGGCGAGCTGTTTTCCGAATTTGTTAGTAACGGCGCTCAGTTGATGTGTGTTATTTCCAACGATGCCTGGTGGGGAAATACCTCCGGCTACAAACAGCACTTTGAAATGAGCCGGCTGAGAGCCATTGAAACGCGCCGATATGTGTTGCGTGCCGCCAATACGGGAATCTCCGCCTTTATTGACCCCCTCGGAATTGATTGGCAAAAAACCGACTATGAAACCCGAACAGCCATCGCGCAAACCGTTTATCCGAATAATGAAATTACCTTTTATACAAAACATGGAGATTATTTGGCAAGAATAATGATTGGGATAAGCATATTAGTAATGTTAATGTTACTTGTCACAAAAATTTGTAGATATTTGCCGCTCAAAAAAAACAAAAAATGCACAAACTGATCCCAAATTTTCTAGTAAGTAAAAAGAATACCGTTCTTTTTATGATTTTTGTGTTTTTCTTTTCGATACTGTTTTTAAACATCTATAAACCATTTGATTCCATTTCTCAAATTCATAATAACATAAACCTAACACCCACACAATATTTTTTTACCACTTTGATTCTGGTTTTATGCGGTATTACGATATTAAGCGTAAGCAGGATAGTGATGTATCTTATTAAAAACAGAATCAAGTTAACATATTTAGCCTATTCTATTTGGATTTTCGGGGAGATTTTCATTATGTCAATTTTGTATGCTTTGGCAATGAAAATTGGATTTAAAGAAGCAAGAGACTTCTTTGAAATAACCCCGCAAGCCATGCTATATATTTCGCTTATTCTATTTTTACCCTACATGATATCGTGGTTGTATTTATCTCTGCAAGATAAAAAATCGCATCTTGCAAGACTCATTCAAATGTCGAAATATATTGATGAAGAGAACTATTTTGCTATTCAACCCGACAAGCACAATTTGATACATTTTAATGATGACAAGGGAACGCTCCGTTTGTCTATTAAGTTTCATAATCTTTACTATATCGAATCATCGGATAATTATGTGAATATCTATTACGAAAACAAAGGGAAAATTGCGCGGTTTTTGCTTAGAAGAAGTCTGAAAAGCATTGAAGACCAATATGTAGACTATCCATTGGTACGTTGCCACCGTTTTTATATTGTGAACATAAACAAAGTAAAAGTCTTACGAAAAGATAAAGAGGGACTTTTTTTAGACATGGATTATATGAACCTGCCCGATTTGCCAATCTCAAAAACCTACTACGACCAGGTAATCAAACTGTTCTATCAATAACCCATTTATTATTTACCCTTAATTATTAATAGTAGCTCCGCCGGGAATCGAACCCGAATTTAAAGTTTAGGAAACTTTCGTTCTATCCATTGAACTACAGAGCCAATTTTAATGGAGCGCAAAGATAAATTTTATTCGGAAAATCTTAGGTTGTTTACAGCCGTTTTACCCTTATATCCTTTCTGTCAATATAATTAGGATATTGAAACAATGGAATTCCGAGCGCCATACCTGCCATTATTTTCCCGTTTATACCTAAAAGTTTTTCTAATTTTTGCTTTTTCTGTTTAATGGCTTGAAGAACAAATCCGGTGTAAAATTGTGAAATTCCCAAACTCTCCGCCATGAGTGAAGCATTTTGATAAGCCAACTGACAATCTTCAGTTATAAAATGATACGATTTTTGTGCGTGAATAAACAAAACCGCAGTGGCGCCCCGCAAAACGCCAAGGTCTTTACCTTGTTCTTCAAATACCCGTTCCCATTCTTTGAATGTTGCGAAATACTTGCTCATATCGGGGAAACACTTATTGAATATGGGTCTTACAATAGCATTATCCACCATTTTTATTTGAGATGAAAAAACATCTAAAGTAAATTTTGAAATAATCTTAAGGTTTTCAGGGTCAGTAATTAGAGTAAACTCAACATATTGTTTGTTGCTGGCGGTGGGCGCTCGGTGGGCAGCCTCTAAAACTTGCAGCAAATGTTCCTCCGGAATCAACTTTTTAGAAAATGCGCGGTTGGAACGTCGTTTATTAATGAGCAACAGCACCTGCTCCGGCGTTGGAAGTGCTGAAAAATCAATGGGATGCACTTTTGCAGGCGGAAACTGTTCGTGAACTACTGCATTGGTATGACAGGCTGCCACGCAGTGCCCGCACTTGATACAAAGTTCTTCGTTTGCAATTTGGGGCGCTTGTTTCGCTTGCTCAATAAAGATTTCAGAAGGACATACTTTTACGCAACGATTACAAAAAGTGCAGTTTGAAAGATTGATGGTTACCATAATGTAAAGAGGTTTAGAACGCGGCAAAGAAACATGAAAAATTTTACTGTGTCAAAAAAAGTAATGAATGTCAAATATTCATACATCCACTGTAAAATAATTTTACACGACACATCACTTATGTATTATTAATAATTTAATTTTCAATATCTTAAACGCTTTGGCACGATTATTGAAAGATAAACCCGTAAGAATTTTTTAATTATGTCAATAAAATCATCCTTTATTTTTTGGAGCCGGAACAAAACCTACAGTTTCATCTGTTTATTCGGATTAATCGTCTCCCTCATTTTTATCATCATTATTGCAAACTACACAAAAAATGAATTGTCAACGGATAATTATCATTCCAAAGCGGCTCGAATTTATGTGCTTGGGAGTGAAAACTATTATGGTTGTGCTTATAAGTTAGCGGATCATCTTATTGACAGGTATCCTGAAATTGAAAAAATTTGTGTTTGTGCAGCCAATCAATCGACAACCACTAATATTGGAGAAAATAAATATAATGTGGATATCAGCTTTGCCGATACTACTTTATTCGATTTGTTTGATATTGAATTAAAAGTGGGTGATAAGAGAACGGCGCTTGTTACTATAAACAGCGCGTTGATTTCCGAAAAATTTGCAATCACTGCCTTTGGAGATCAAGATCCGATTGGGAAAATCCTAAATTTGAATGGTTTGGATGTGCAAATTACCGGTGTTTTGAAAAATATAGAAAATTCAATATTTCCTAATAGTGAAATTTTGCTTAGAATGGAGCAGATTACCCATTTTAATTCCAGTATGGCAGACCCGGAAATGAGCAATGCCGGTAGCGCTATCATGTTTATTTTAGCCAAAGAGCATACCGACATTACTGCAAAAATTCCGGATATGCTTGAATTTTTTAAGGAATTTTATTGGCCCTACAAAATTGAAGTTTGGAAAAATGTGGTTCTAACTCCTTTAAAAGATGTTTATTTTTCTGAGATACAATGTAAATTCAATGGTTTTAATCAAGGGAATAAAACATTGGTACTCATTCTTGTATCAGTAAGTATTGCTATTTTAATTTTTGCCATTATCAATTACATAAACCTGACAGTGGCGCAGTCGAGTTTTAGAGCTAAAGAAATGGCATCACGGAGGTTACTTGGCGCATCGCGGGTGTCCATATTTGCTAAACTAATTACAGAATCTGTAATGATTACTTTCATCGCCTATATAATTGCGCTTTTTTTTGCAATGGAATTAGAAAAACCGGCAGGAAATTTACTGAATACAGAACTATCCATTTCCAATAATTTTACTTATGGTTTTCTCGCTCTTAACTTTTTATTAGTGGCTGTTGTAGGAATAATTTCCGGGTTAATTCCTGCCTTCATCATCTCAAAGTTCAAACCCATTGAAGTAGTGAAGGGCGCGTTTACCTTTAAATCGAAATTGGTTTTCAGTAAAGTTTTTATAACTATTCAAAATGTAATTACTATTGCTCTCATTACTTGCACTTTAATTATGTTTCTACAAATACGATATATGTTAAAAGCAGATTTGGGATATCAAACAGAAAATATTATTAATATTGACAATCAGGTGTTTAATATGTCAAGCGCGAGAACTTTTAAAAACGAACTGTTAAATTTGGCTTGTGTTGATGATGTGGCATTTTGTCAAGGTTATCCCGTAAATGGCGGTAATAACAATACCGGAAAATTTGGAGATAAAACGATTAGTTTTCAGGTTTTTGCAGGCGATTCTGCCTATTTTAAGATATTAGGATTTGAGGTAATAAAAGACAATCAAGTTGCAGGTTGGGGTATGTGGTTTAATGAAACTGCTATGAGAGAAATGGAACTGCCATACGATACGCTTACCACAGACTTTTGGGGAAAAAATTATATTTCAGGAGTTGTAAAAGATTTTCATTACAGAGGATTTAACAATAAAATAGGTCCTACAATGTTATATTATGCAAATTTCGGCAATGAAAACAGTTGGGTTTGGTCGTTTTTAGTAAAAATTAATGGAGACCCGGTAATTGCTTTAAGTGATGTGAAAGCCGTTTATGAAAGAGTATCGGGAGGCGACCTTTTTACCGGACAATATATTGAGGATATTTTGAAAGATTCATGTGAAGGCGAAAGAAATACCTCTACAATTTTAACTGTTTTTACGATTATGGCTATTGTTATTTCTTCGCTTGGATTATATGCGATGGCTATCTATTTCATCCGCCAGCGTAAATGCGAAATTGCCGTGCGCAAAGTGTTCGGTTCCAGCAACAACCAAATCAAAGTGAAACTACTGAGAAGTTATTTACAATTAGTAGTCATTGCATTTATGATAGCCGTACCTATTATTTGGTATTTCATGTCGAAGTGGCTCACCGACTACCCAATAAGCATAAAATTGCAGGTTTGGCAGTTTTTTGCCGGCGGGTTGTTTGCCCTCCTCATTGCTTTTTTAATTGTTTTCTATGAAAGTGTGAAAGCTGCGAACACTAATCCGGTGGAAAGTATTAAGAAGTGATTGTTAGAAAGGTTTGCAAGGTTTATATTTAAACAGGTGCAAAGTAGATTTTTATTTTATTTTTGCGCTTAAAATTTAAACAATTCAAACTATTTCCATGCTCACCTGCTTCGCCCAAATCCTTCTTCCCCTTCCCCTGCCCGCAACTTTTACCTATCGGGTGCCGAACGATTTTAACGAGCAAATTAAAGTGGGGGCGCGGGTAATTGTGCCATTCGGGAAAAACAAACTCTATGCAGGTTTGGTGATGGAGGTTCATACTAATGTTCCTGCTTTTTTGAATGTGAAGTATATTATTGATATAGTGGATGCCGAGCCGATAGTTACGGAAAAACAATTGGAATTTTGGAAATGGATGGCGCACTACTATTTGTGTCATCAAGGGGAAGTGATGGCAGCGGCGATGCCTTCCGGTCTAAAATTAGCGGGAGAAACGTTAATTATGCTCCACCCAAACTTTGATGGCGATATATCAACGCTTACGGAAAGAGAGTTGAAAATTGCGGAGGCCCTCTCTTACCGGCAACGCATGACCGTTGCGGAAGCACAAAAAACGGTGGATATTCAAAAGATTTTTCCTGTAATCAAGTCGTTAGTAGAGAAAAATGTGATTCTTACTACCGAGGAGATTAAAAATCCGTATCATACAAAAAAAGAGAGCTATATTTTTTTGCATGAAAACTATTTGAATGATGAGCAGGCACTTTTTGAGGTTTTGGATAGATTAAGCGCCTCAAAAAAAACAGAAAAACAATCGCAGGTTTTATTGGCGTTCTTAATGCTAAAAAGAGATGAAAACTGCGTAAAAAAAGCAGAACTATTGAAGAGATCGGAATGTTCGGCATCTTCACTACAAACGCTAATCGCTAATAATATCTTGATTCAGAAAGAGGTGCAAAGCAGTCGTTTGCATGACGTATCTTCAATACATGATATTGATGACATACAGTTATCGAAAGTGCAGCAAAAAAGTTTTCTGCAAATAAAGGGGCTTTTTCAGCAGTTTTCGGTGGTTTTGTTGCACGGCATTACCGGCAGCGGCAAAACGGAGATTTACATGAAGATGATAGATGAGGTATTGTCGCAAGGCAAGCAAGTGTTGTATCTCTTGCCGGAGATTGCGCTCACTTCGCAAATTGTGAACCGTTTGCAAAAATATTTTGGATGTAGGGTAGGGGTGTATCATTCGCGGTTTAATGAATTTGAGCGGGTAGAGATTTGGAACCGTGTGTTGCAACATGGCGCAGATGGAGAGCAAAAGTACTCCCTGATTCTTGGGGCTCGTTCTGCCCTCCTGTTACCTTTTCAGAATTTGGGACTCATTATTGTGGATGAGGAACACGATGCTTCCTACAAACAGCAAGATCCCGCGCCACGATACCACGCCCGCGATGCCGCTGTGGTTTTGGGAAAACTTCACAGTGCGACCGTACTTATGGGAACGGCAACTCCCTCGTTAGAAACTTATTACAATGTAAAACAGGGCAAATACGGTTTAGTGGAACTCTTTGAAAGATACGCTGAAAGTAAACTGCCGGAAATTTGGGTAGAAAATATCCCCGAAGCCAGAAGACAGAAAAAAATGGATGGGCATCTGTCTCATTTTTTAATAGATAATATGGCGGCTGCTTTGGAACGAAAAGAGCAAATTATTCTGTTTCAAAACAGAAGAGGTTATGCAGTGCGTATGTATTGCAATGCTTGCCAAACTATGCCCACTTGTATCCATTGCGATGTTACTTTAACTTATCATAAAAAGTCGAATTTGTTGAAGTGTCATTATTGTGGTTATGCAATTGCATTGCCTGCGCACTGCCCGCACTGCCAAAGCATGGATATTGAGATGAAAGGCTTTGGAACAGAAAAAATTGAGGAGACTTTAGCGCAACTTTTTCCTGATGCTAAGGTGGCGCGTATGGACTTAGATACCACTCGCTCCAAAGCAGCCTATCAAAAAATTATCTCCGATTTTGAAAAACAACGCACCGATATTTTGGTGGGAACGCAGATGGTAACCAAGGGGTTGGATTTTGACCGCGTAAGTGTAGTGGGCATTTTAGAAGCAGACAACATGCTCTCTTTCCCCGATTTCAGGGCGTTTGAGAAGGCGTTTCAAGTGATGGCGCAGGTAAGCGGGCGAGCAGGTAGAAAAGAGTTGCCCGGAAAAGTAATCATACAAACCTATCAGCCATGGCACCCAGCTTTGAAATATGTGATTGGCAACGATTATCAGGCAATGTATGAGAGCCAGATAGAAGAGCGGAAAAAATATCGCTATCCACCGGTGTATCGTTTGCTTAGAATAACTATTAAACATAGTAATTTAGAGTTTGTTAACAATGCGGCTGCAGAATTGGTAATGGAATTACAAAAATGGTTTCCAAAACAAGTGCTTGGACCAGAGTTTCCGCTTATAGCCCGTTTGCAAGGTCAGCATTTAAAAGATATCTGGCTCAAATTTGCAAAAAATTCATCATTAGAAAAGAAAAAAGAATCGTTGCAAAATGTGCTAACACAATTTCAAACCCATTCTAAGCTCAAAAAAATTAGAGTAATAGTCAGTGTTGATTGTTGAACCAAGTAGATAAGAGCATAACTCGTCTCTACATAGTATCAACTATTTTTCTTTGATTTGAGAAGAATTCAATCCGGTTTTTTTCGTTTACTTCGGATATTTGGATAGATACTCTTTTCTTTAAATTCATCCATTGCCTGAAATTGTCAACTAATTCATGATTATAAGAACAAAGGTCAAATTTTCCAAAAGCATGAACAGAACAAGACTTAAAATCTTCCGAATAAAAATAATTATAATTTGTATTATTGTGAATTTGAGAAATGTAGATATTTACTTTTTTCTGTGTTTCGGGGTAACAACCTCTTTTGGCAATTTCAAACAAATAATCTAATAGATTGTGTAATTCTTTCTTAATGAGTTCCTTTTCGTCATTTGAAATTAACAGGATTGTATGATAGTATTGAACGTAACGTACAATAAATTCAATTACTTTTTGATCTAATATAAAATTAGAAAGGTTTATTTTTTTTATGAAATCGCTGTAAGTATTAACCTCATTACTTATTTCTTCAGGAATTTCAATATCAGAAAACCGGTTATTGGAATCATCCCCGTTATAGAGGTAGTCCCAATTAAATATCTTGAGTTTATACAATAATGGGAATGATGTACTGAGTGGTCGTGGCAATTTATTACCCACTTCCATATGCTCCGAGTTATTAAAAGATATGAAATGACCAAGCATTCTCACTCTTTGTTGTAAATTCATCATCTCATTCCTTGAAGGATTAAGGTAATTAATGGGTATCATTTTAAAAGGAACTAACCCAGAGTTAATACCAATTACTTCATCTAAAGAGATATTCCATACAGAAGCAATTTTTACAATTTCATGAGCCGGAAACACTACTTCTTTTCTTAATCTTCTATAAACAGCTTCACGCTCAATACATAACAATTTGATTAATTCTTCTACCAATTGGTTTCTTTTCGGGAATTTTTCGTAGAGAACTTCTATGAAAATATCATACCATGTTAATTCACTCATTTTTTAATCATTTATAATTACAAACTTTCTATAATTTGGCGTTGTTTAGTAAAAAATTCGACTCTACTTCTTTCATCCACTTCCGAAATTTTGATGGAGGTTCTTTTCTTTAATTGCATCCAGGACATGAAATTTACTATCATTTCGGAGTTAAATGTATAAATTTCCAATTTTTCAAATACATGAACAAAACATATTTTTGCTTCAGGTGAAACCGTATAGCTATAATTTGTATCCACATTAAGTTCTGAAATATAAAGATTTACTTTATTTTGGGTTTCTGGATAACAACCACAGGTTGCAATTTCAAAAAAATAATCAATAACTTTATGTAAATCTTTTTTAATTAGTTCTTTTTCTTCTTGTGTAATTAACAGGATTGAAAAAAAGTACCGAATATCGTTCACAAGAAAATCAAAAAGCAGAGTATCCAAAATAAAATTTGAATTAGGTACGCATTTTATTGCTTGATAATACTCATCAGTTAGTAATCTTTTCTTGTCTGAAATAGCACATTTGGAAAAAGGAACAACTTCTTTTGCAGAGCTATACTGGTAGTTCGCTTTAAATAAGTAAAATTGATTCAAGTACGGAAAACCGGCAAGAATTTGGCGTGGCAATTTATTGCAGATATCCATAAATTCAGTATCAGGTGCATTTTGGAGTGCCCGAATACCTTTGATTACAGTTTGCAGAAAATTAACCTCTTTTTCTGATGGGTTAATGTAGTTCATTTGTTTCATCTGAAAAGCAAACTGGTCGGAATTAATTTGAGAAATTTCATCTAAAGAGATCCCCCAAGTAGAAGCAATTTTAACAATTTCATGAGCAGAAAAAAAAACTTCTTTTCGCAATCTTCGATACACGGCTTCCCGTTCAATTTCTAATAAATTTTTCAGGGACTTAGTTAACTGAGTCTTTTTTGGAAACTTTTTATGAAGTGCATCAATAAAAAGATCATACCATGCATTATCATTCATACTAATAATTTATTGATAATAAAGTTCTTACATATTTTATTCGGAAGACAGCGGACATATATAAGAGTAATACGCAAAGATATGGAAAAAAAAATAATACAAAATCAAAATTAGTTTTTTTTATACAATGGTGGTATAGGAAACATCCAAAAACAGATTATGAAAACTTATTTATTGCATTTTGGGACGATTTTAGTAAATTCATCCTTATAAAAAGGGTAAAAAATGAGATTTAAGTTTTTTATTACCCGATAATGCTGTTTTTATGAAGCGGTATTTACACAAAACGTTTTATAATATATTGATATACAATGTATTTTTGCCGCCGAGACCAAAGTATATTTTTTGGCGCTATAAAAATAAGAAAAAAAACCAAAAAAAAGTAATATGATAAAAAAGATAATTGTTTTCTTGATTCTTTCTTTTGTTATTTCAGTGAATGCATTTAGCCAGGGACCAAACTCCGGAAAAGAGTTTTGGGTGGCATTCGGAAAAAACGACATCCATACTACGATTGATTCTACCAATCTCGGTGGGGGCAGTTATAAATTTAATGTGGAGATAATATTACGTATTACCACGTTAGCGGCAACACAGGTAAAACTTCATTTTAATGCCGATACCACGCTGAATACTACACTCTCGGTTCCTGCCGGGACGATACGCGACTACAAATTAAATTTAAAACAGACGCGTGCTGTTTATACCTATAATCATTATAACAGTAATCCTCTTTACACATCTATGAGGTCTATTCGTGTAACCGCTTCGCAGCCGATTAGTTTGGTGGCATTAAATTCTGCGTACCAATCGGTTGAAGCCACCCATGTTTCGCCAGTGCAAAATTATGGAAAAGAATATGTTCATGTCGGATATAATGCTTATGGAGGTCATAGCAACGGATTTTTAATTGTTGCCACGGAAGATAACACTACTGTTGATTTTACAAAGTCTTATACTACGCCTTCGGTTACTTTAAAAAAAGGGGAGGTGTATTATTACAATGACGTATTACAACAACCCATCGGAATGCATATTTCCGCTTCTAAACCCATATCGTTTTTTCAACATAACTCAAAAGGAAATGTGGGCGTATCTCCAAACAATGATACTTACAGAGACAATCTTATGTTTGAGCAGATACCTCCGGTGGAGCAGTGGGGTACACGCTTTATTATGTTTACCAATGAACTGAATGCAGGGATGGTAAGAGTGTATGCCACTGACTATCCCA
>Ga0209628_10001790_pt1 | contig 14189 bp, 11 predicted proteins | sample TergutCu122P4_FD_187285 | JGI IMG/M metagenome (GOLD analysis project Ga0209628, IMG submission 187285) | Cubitermes ugandensis P4 segment gut microbial communities from Kakamega Forest, Kenya - Cu122 P4 (SPAdes) (version 2) | ecosystem: Host-associated > Arthropoda: Insects > Digestive system...
ACTCAATGCCGCCATCGAACTGTCGCAACGCGCCGTCTGGCTGGAACGGGTTGCGCCGCAGGCCTGGTTGAAGGCGCTGGAACCCAGGGACGCGCGGGAAATCGGAACACTCAGAGAAATCGAGGCGGCCTGGACGCGCTGGCTCACCGTCATCGGGGCGACGGAACACAGCATCGACCAATGGCTGTCGGGTCGCTCCTGGCTGGATACCTGGGACGAAGCCATGCTTTGCTGGGAAAACGACCTGGCGGGCACGGGGCTTTTACAGTTGCAGCGTCATGCCCAATTGCGCAAGGAACTTCGGACCATCGAGTGGGCGGGAGGCATTGATTTTGCGAACAAACTGGCGCACCGGGCTTTCCCCCTGGACGAAGCCGAAGCGGTCATGCGGCGTGGTCTGGCCCAGGCTTCGCTGCACGAACGTCTGGCGGCCTGCGGCATGGAAAACTTTGACGATGCCGCACAGAACAAAATGGTTTCCGCCTTTCTGGAAAGCGCGCGCGAAGCGCGCAAATTCGCCATACAGGCGGGTCCCGCCCGTCTGCTTGCGCGGCGGCCATTCCGTGCGAACAGCATCCTTGGCGAAGTCACCGCCCTCGTGCGGCAGATCGAGCGCAAGCGCGCCGGAATGGGGTTGAGGGAGATTTCCGCCCGTTATCCCGAAGCGTTGCTGACCTTTGCGCCGGCCTTCCTGATGAGTCCCGGCTCGGTGGCGCACATTCTCGATGCCGGATCGCTGAAGTTCGATCTGGTGATTTTCGACGAGGCTTCCCGGATACGGACAGCCGAAGCGATTGGCGCGATGGGGCGCGGCGCGGCCGTCGTGATCGTCGGCGACCCGATGCAACTGCCTCCTGACGGCGCGATGGAGGTTGCCACGCGGCCCAGGTCGACAGCAGACTCCGGGAAGGAAGAGGAAAGCATCCTGGACGCGGCTCTGGATTTGCCACGGCTACGGCTGAAGTGGCATTACCGGAGCGAAAACGAAGAACTCATTAAGTTCCCGAATACCCGGTACTACGGTGGAGAGCTTGCCGTCCTGCCTTCCGCGCGGCGCGATACCCACGCGGGCATCACCTGGCGGCGGCTAAACGGCAGATTCCTGCACGGTCTGGACGAAACGAATCCGATCGAAGCGCGCGCACTGGTCGAAGAACTGACCGCCCGGCTGCGCGATCCGGCCAAACGGGATGAATCATTGGGCGTGCTGTGTCTCAACGCCCCGCAGCGTGATTTGATCCTGGACATGCTGGAAGAATCGGAAGAACCCCTGGTTCGTGACGCCCTTGCGGCGCCTGCCGGGCGAAGGCTTTTCGTGAAGAGCTTTGAGCATGCGCAGGGCGAAGAACGCGATGTCATCATGGTTTCATTCGTCCTCTCGCCCGATCCGACAACAAAGATGTTGCCCACGGACTGCGGCCCGTTGAGCGTCAAGTCAGGCGAGCGGTGGCTGAACGTTGCGCTCACGCGCGCCCGCAAACAGGTGAGGTTGCTCAGTTCGTTTGGCCCGGAACACATCGACCCTGCGCATGTTGCATCGAACGGGGTGAAGGACTTGAAGGACTATCTGGAATTTGCCGCCAGTTCCTGCGAAATGACGCAGGAAGCGTGCGCCCCGGAGCAGGATCGCGCCATTCTGGGACAGGAAATCGCCCGAGCCCTGGAAGAACGCGGCTATGTCACGCAAACCAACGTAGGCCATTCGGCCTTCCGGGTCGACCTTGCCGTGAAAAAAACCGGAGAAAAAGGCTGGCGGCTGGCCGTCATGCTCGACGGCCCGGAATGGAAATCCCGGCTGACGGTAACGGATCGGGACGGCGCGCCGTTCCTGTTGCGGGACAGTATGCACTGGCCCGCCGTCGCGCAGGTCTGGCTACCGGGCTGGCTGCGCAACCGGCAGGAGCAACTCACGCGGCTCATCGAGATGGTCGAAGCTCCGACGAGTTCGAGGCTTCCCGCCTGAATCGCAGGGCGTTGCATGCAACGCCCCTGCCGCCGCTTGCGGGTAGGGGTGGAGCATCGCTCTCCGAGGTGCGGTTTGATAATTTCCAATGATGATGTATAATCATGATTACTCAGAAGGAGTCATCATGGAACTGATGCTTACTGCACGCGGGCAATTCACGTTCAATAAATCCCTCATGGAACATCTGGGGGTGAGTGCTGGCGAGAAGATTTCAATCAGAAAACTTCCAGACGGAAAGATAGAAATTCAAGCCAAGAAAAACAAAATGTCGCCTCAAACACTATTGACTACCCTTCGTTCCACGATCAAAACCGACGTAAAACTCACCATTGAAGAAATGAACGATGAAATTGCCAGATGCTATGCCGAGGCAGGTATGAAAGGTCTGGAATGAACGTCATCATAGATACAAACATTCTTTTGCGTTACACGGTTGGCGATGATGCTGCCCAAGCTGCAATCGCCGAGAAGATCATGGAAACCTCAACCGAGGTTGTCATACCGACTCACGTTTTTTGTGAGTATGTCTGGACTTTGCGCGCTCGCTACAAACAGCCCACGGAAGCAATCGCGGAAGCGATCCGGGCGATCGTGGCGACAGACCGAATTGTTGTGAACGATGATGAGGTTCAGGCGGGTTTGCTGATGATGGATGATGGCGGAGATTTTGCAGATGGCGTGACAGCCTATGCCGGGTCTTGCATGGCAAGCGGCCCGGCAGTGTTCGCTTCGTTCGACAAGCAAGCCGTCAAGTTGCTTGTAGGGCGTGGTTTTTCGGCGCTGGTGCCAGATTAAGATACCGCTGTGACACGGCCAAGAGAGCTTGCTTCCGCATGATGTCAATGACATCATACGGAAATGTCTTTGATTGCGCTTGGCATACTCCTGGGTATCTGCTGCCTGCAAGGGGCAGCGAGCTTGCCGTTTTGGGCGGCGTGGGGGTGGGTAGTTGTCGGCGCGTCGCTCGCCGTAATGGGCTGGCATGCCCGCATGGGAGACAGGGTGCGGGGCGTGTCCTGGATACCGTGCCTCGCGGCGGCGTTCGTTCTGGGGTATGCCTGGGCGGCGTGGCGAGCCGATCTTAGGATGGCGGATTCGCTTGACCCCGCTATCGAAGGGCGCGATCTGTTGCTCACTGGTGTGATTGCTTCGCTGCCCGAAGTGCGTGGGGATGGAATGCGCTTCGTGTTCGAGGTCGAACACACGGGAGCGACTGAAGGTGTCGATACGTCGGATCGTACCGGCGTACCGGGTCAGGTTTTGCTGTCCTGGTACGCAAGGCGCGGAGATGCCGGGCAGGAAACGTTGCCCTTGGTGCAGGCGGGGGAACGCTGGCAGTTGCCGGTACGTTTGCGTCGACCGCATGGCGCGGCGGCTCCAGGCGTGTTCGATTATGAAGCCTGGCTGCTGGAACAGGGGGTGCGCGCAACCGGATATGTCCGGGGAAATGGCGTTCTGGTTGCGGCGGAAACCGGCGGCTGGATGAGCCGCATCCATCGCGCGCGGGCGCGCATTCGCCAGGACTTCGAGGCGGCGCTACCCGATGCGCCGTATCGTGGCATTCTGGCGGCGCTCGTCATGGGCGACCAGAGCGCGATCAGCAAGGAACAATGGGAAATCCTGCGGCGCACGGGAGTCACGCACCTGATTTCCATCTCGGGGTTGCACGTTTCGTTTGTGGCGCTGGCCGTGGGAGGGTTGTGCGCTTATGTGTGGCGCAGGTTGCCGTGGCTCACCCGACGCTGTCCGCCACGGCTGGCCGGCGCGGTGACGGGACTGGCGGCAGCGGGCGCTTACGCGCTGCTCGCCGGGTTGGCCGTTCCGGTGCAACGCTCCCTGGTGATGCTTGCGGTGGCGGCCTTGTGCATCGCCGTGCGGCGGGAGACCAGCGCGCGCAATGTGTTGTCTCTGGCGCTGCTGGCCGTGCTGGCGGTTGATCCCTGGGCGCCGCTGACGGCGGGGTTCTGGCTTTCTTTCGGCGCGGTGGCCGTGATTTTGTTGACGCTCAATGGACGCATCAAATCTGCTCAGGGCTGGCGCTCGGCAGTCAAATTGCAACTGGCGATCACGCTGGCGACCGTCCCGGGACTGGTGGCCTTGTTCCAGGGGTTTTCGCTCGCCTCTCCGTTTGCCAATGCCTTCGCTATCCCAATGGTGAGCTTTGCCATTACGCCGCTTGCCATGCTGGCGGCGCTCTATCCCGCAGGCTGGTTGCTCGATTTCACGCATCTGCTGACCGCGTGGATGATGACTGCCCTGCAATGGCTGTCGGGGTTTTCGCTGGCCTTGTACGAACATCCCTTGCCACCGCCGTGGCTGCTGGCGGTTGCGACGGTGGCGGTGTCGTTGCTGATCCTGCCGCGCGGCACGCCCGGACGGCTCGCAGCGCTGGCCGTTTTGGGGGGCTTCTTCCTCTGGCATCCGCAACGCCCCCAGCCGGGCGATTTTCGCGCTGCCGTGCTTGACGTAGGGCAGGGGCTGGCGGTGCATGTGCAGACTGCGAGTCATGATCTGCTCTACGACAGCGGCCCGTTTTTCGGCGACACGACCGATGCGGGGGAACAGGTCGTCGCGCCGTACCTGCGCGCAATGGGAGTCGGGCGGCTCGATGCGGCATTGATCTCGCACGATGATGGCGATCACGCGGGCGGGCTGGAAAGCGTGCAGACGCGGGTCAGGATCGGCGAAATCTTCGCGGGCGGCGAGGTCATCGAACACGCGCCACCGAGGCCGGGCGCGTGGAACGCACGCGATACGCGGCTCGCGCCCGTGCGTGGCACGCCATGCGTTGCCGGGTTGCACTGGCAATGGGATGGCGTTGATTTCACCGTGCTCGCGCCTGTGGAGTTGTCCGGCAAACGGCGCGGCAATGACGAATCCTGCGTATTGCGGGTGAGCGCGGCGGGAGGCGCATCACTGCTTTTGACTGGCGACCTCGAACAGGCGGGCGAAGCCGAACTGGCGCGCCAGCATGGCCCGGCATTGAAAAGTACGGCGGCGCTGGCCGGGCATCACGGCAGCCGCTCATCGTCTTCCCCGGTTTTCATTGAAACGGTGGACCCTGAAGTAGTGATTTTCTCGTCGGGCTACCGTAACAAATACGGCCATCCACATCCGCATATCCTGGCACGATGGGCGAGAACGACCGCCCGTCCATACCGCACGGATTCAGACGGGACGGTGCTGCTCGACACCGAAGGCGAACGAATGAAAACCGCTGCCTGGCGGGAGATTCACCCGCGTTACTGGCATGGACGCTAAATGGAAGGCAGTTGCCAATGTAGGCATTGGGGTTAGAATTGCGAGGCTTTTTACTTTTAAAAAAAGGGGAGTTCCCATGTTGAAACATGTGCGTGCGTCTGTATTGATCTGCGCAATGGCGGTGTCCGGCAGCGCGCTGGCCGCAGAGACGATCAAGATCGGCTTCCCTATTCCTCTGACCGGTGAAATTCCCAAGGTCGGGGAATCCTCCAAATACGCTGCGGAACTCTTTCGGGAAGAAGTCAACGCCAAGGGCGGACTCGAAGTCGGCGGCAAAAAGTATCCGCTCCAGTTCATTTACGAAAATAACGAATCCAAGCCCGACGTTGCCGTCAACGTCACGCTGAAGCTCATCAACCGCGATGATGTGCTGGCCATCATCGGCCCGCAATCTTCCCGTCAGGCGGTTCCTGCCGGGGCGGTGGCCAACGACAATGAAACGCCGATGATCACGCCCTGGTCGACGAATCCAGATGCCACGAAGAATCGTCCCTGGGTGTTCCGCGCGGCATTCCTCGATGATTTCCAGGCGCCCGTGGCGGCGAATTTCGCAGCCAAGCAATTCAGCGCCAAAAAATCTGCCGTTCTCTTCGAGATTTCCAACGACTATTCCAAAGGATTGGCGGATAACTTCAGAGCCGTCTGGGAGAAGCAGAACGGAAAAGGCTCCGTGGTGGCGTTCGAGTCTCACGGCCCGAAAGATCAGGATTTTTCCGCCCAGTTGACGAAGATCATCGCGGCCAAGCCGGATTTCATTTTCCTGCCGGAAAACTACAGTTTCGTTGCGCTGATCGTGCCGCAGGCGCGTGATCTCGGCTACAAGGGACCGTTCATGGGGTCCGATGCCTGGGGTTCCGCCGAACTGATGAAACTTTGCAAGGACGCCTGCAAGGGACTGTTCTTTTCCACCCATTACGCGGCGGCTGGCGCGCAGGGCGCGACCAGGGAATTCATCGACAAGTACAACAAGAAGTACGGCTATGTGCCGGACGATGTGGCGGCTCTCACATGGGATGCGGTGGGGCTGGTTACGGAGGCCATCCAGAAGGTCGGCAAGGTGGAAAAGAACACGCGCAAGATGCGCAAGGCGATTCGTGACAACCTGGCTGCGGTCGAAGAATTCAAGGGCATTACGGGCAACATGCGTTTCAACGAGCAGGGCGATCCGATCAAATGCGCGGTCATCGTGGAAATTGATCAGAAGGGGGATTTCACTTTCAAGGAATCCGTCTGTCCGTGACAAACAGGAATCAGGGGCATGGAGTTTTTCCTGCAACAATGCGTCAACGCTTTGCAATGGGGTAGCTTTTACGCCCTGATCGCCTTGGGTTACACGCTGGTATACGGCGTTTTGCGACTCATCAACTTCGCCCACGGCGATGTGTTCATGGTCGGGGCCTATCTGGCCTTTTTTGTTTCGACCGGCCTGCTCGCGCCCGAGGGGATGTTCGGTTTTTCCCGCGAACTGACGCTGATTCTGACCGTTCCAGCGACGATGATCCTGACGTCCCTGGTGGGAGTCACGCTGGAGCGCATCGCTTACCGTCCCCTGATGCGCAAAGGGGCGCACCGGCTCTACGTGGTCATCACCGCGCTGATGTGCGGTCTGATTCTGGAAAACGGCAATCTGGCCCTGCTCGGCGCCAGCCGCAGAACGTTGCCCGAACTCATGGACAAAACCGTCCATCACATCGGCGGCATTGCCGTGACCGATCTCAAGCTGCTGGTCATTCTCACGGCGATTCTGGTTTTTTTCGCGCTGCATTTCATCGTGACGAGAACGCGCATGGGCATGGCGATGCGCGCCGTGTCCTGGGACAAGTTCGCCTTGCCGCTGATGGGCATTCCGCTCGATCGGGTGATTGTGTTCACTTTCGTGCTCGGGTCGGCCATTGCGGGACTGGGCGGTTTGCTCTTTGCCATGTCCTATCCGGTGCTGGACCCGTACATGGGCGCAATGACGGGGTGGAAAGCGTTCATCGCCGCCGTGGTTGGCGGAATAGGGGAGATTCGCGGGGCTTTTGTCGGCGGTTTTCTGCTGGCCTTCGTGGAAGTCATGGTGGCCGCCTTCCTGCCCTCCACGTTCCGCGACCTCTTTGCCTTCTCCATTCTGCTCATCATCCTCTGGCAGCGGCCGACCGGCATTTTCGGCAAGCCTTTGACGACCAAAATCTGACGGAAACCCGCCATGCAGCGTTACGCGATCAATATCCTTTTTGGCTTGGCCGCCGTTCTGCTCGTGGGACTTGCCCAGGCAGACATGCTCGACGGGTACACGCTGCAAATCATCATGCTCATTGGCATCAACTGCATCTTTGCGGTGAGCCTGAATCTGGTCAACGGCTACATGGGCGAGTTTTCCTGCGGTCACGGTGGCTTCATGTGCGTGGGCGCCTACGTGGGGTCTCTGCTTTCCGCCGCGTTCTTCACCGAAAGCAAGCTTTTCGGCGCGGCGCTCTTCGCGCCGGAACTGGCGCCGTTTCTTTTTCCCCTCGTGCTCCTCGGGGCCATGTTCGCGGCGGCGCTGGCCGGTCTCCTCGTGGCGCTACCATCCTTTCACACGCGCGATGATTACCTTGCCATCATCACTATTGCCGCCAACTACATCATCATCTCCCTGATCGAAAACATCGACGCCATCGGCGGTCCGCGCGGCTTCTTCGGCATGAAAGGGACGGTCAATGCCATGACCGATTTCATTGATCTTCCCTGGATGCTCATCTGGACGCTCATCGGCGTTTTCATTTGCGTGACGGTCATTCGCCGACTGATGACCAGCACCTACGGCAAGGGTATTTCCGCCATCTGCCAGAATGAAGTTGCGGCGGAAATGATGGGCGTGAACACCAATCGCGTCAAAATCATGGCCTTCATGGTTTCCTCGGGCCTCGGGGGGCTGGCGGGCGTGCTGTACGCCCACGTCTACGGTTACGTGAACGCCCAGTCCTTTGGCCTGCTCAAATCCACCGAGGGGTTGGTCATGGTGTATCTGGGCGGCATGGGCTCCATTTCGGGCGTGTTGATGGCCGCAGTCGCCTTCACGCTGCTGGTGGAAGTGCTGCGCTTTGCCCTCCCGTGGCTCAACGATATGCTCCACTCCGTCAGCCTGTTGCCCGCAGACTATCAGGTGGATCAGATATGGACATGGGTTTTCATTCCCCTGATGCTGATCCTGCTCATGCAACACCGCCCCGAAGGTTTTCTCGGAAATCGGGAACTGACGGACGTTTTCCCGCGCCTGAAACGCTGGATCACCTTGAAGTGATGGCGAGCAACTGACCATGCCCCTTCTCAAAATCTTCGGTCTCACACAGCGTTTCGGCGGTCTTCAGGCGCTCTCGGATTTTTCCTTTCAAATGGAGGAGCACGAGCTCGTAGGGCTGATCGGCCCCAACGGGGCAGGGAAGACCACCGTTTTCAACATCGTTTCCGGCTTCTACAAACCAACCGAAGGCAGCGTCGTTTTCGACAGAAAACCGGTCAATGGACTGAGACCGCACCAGATCACCAAGCTCGGCATGGCGCGCACGTTCCAGAACATCCGGCTCTGGAACAACATGACCGTGCTGGACAACCTCCGTCTGGCTGGCTACGCCTGGCTCGGCTACAACTTTTGGCAAGCCATTTTCCGCACGAAGCAATACCGGCAAGCGGAAAGAGACGTCGAGAATCATGCGCGCGAAATACTGGAGATCATGGAACTGTCGGACTATGCCGAAGAGTTGCCCAGAAATCTGCCCTACGGCCTGCAACGTCGCGTGGAACTGGCGCGCGCGCTGGTCAGCAAACCCCGGCTGCTCCTGCTGGACGAACCGGCGGCGGGGCTGAATTCAGCCGATATCGACGACCTCATCCGCCTCATTCGCTGGATACACAATGAATTCAAGCTCTCGATCTGGATGATCGAGCACCAGATGAAGGTCGTTACCGCCTTGTGCCAACGGCTGACCGTCATTGATTTCGGCTGCATCATCGCCACCGGTACGCCGGAAGAAATCCAGAACAATCAAAGCGTAATCAAGGCTTATCTGGGAGACGAGACACTCTGATGCTACGCGTAAGCAATCTGAAAGCGGCCTACGGCAAGATCGAAGCGTTGCACGGCATCTCTTTCCACGTTGAAAAAGGGGAAATCGTCACGCTGATCGGCTCGAACGGCGCGGGCAAATCCACCACGCTCAAGGCGCTGATGCGGCTACAGCCGCCGGAGTCTCCCACCGTGACCGGCGGCGACATCACCTTCGACGGCGTCTCCATTCTGGGAATGCCTGCGCACCGCATCGTCTCCGAGATCGGAATGACGCTGGCACCCGAGGGGCGGCGCATTTTCGGCAACCTCACGGTCATGGAAAACCTGCAACTGGCTTCCTGGTCGCACAAAGGGAAAGACACGGACAAGGGAATCCAGCATATTTTCGACCTGTTCCCGCGTCTCGCGGAACGGGCGCGGCAGAGAAGCGACACGCTCTCGGGCGGCGAACAGCAGATGCTTGCCGTCGGCCGCGCGCTCATGACGAAATGTTCCGTACTGCTGCTCGATGAACCTTCGATGGGTCTGGCCCCGCTCATCATGTACGACATGTTCCGCACGCTGAAAAAACTCAACACCGAAGAAGGTCTGACCATCATCGTCGTGGAACAGAATGCGCATCTGGCCCTGAAAGTGGCGGACAGAGGCTACGTGCTGGATACCGGCGAAATCGTCGCCGAAGGCCCCGCCGAAGAATTGCTGCACAAGCCGGAGATCAAGGCGGCTTATCTTGGGGGGTAGGGGTGGGTGGAGGAAAAAACGCTGTTCACCGTGGAATGGGAACTGCGATAATCCCACTGACAGAGAATTGAATTGGAATAGAGGACACAGAAATGGCCAGCGGACAACTACTAAGGCAACTCATTAAATCAGGATCGCTCGGAGATGATGCCGGGTTTCGCGCGGCTTCCGAGGCTGTCATTAAGGAAGAGCGCGAGAAAAATCATCATCTATTAGCAAATGATTTGGAACGCTTGCTCTACGGCGATCGATCTGCCCACCAAGGCAATGTTCGAAAATTGCATGGATTAGCCAGTTTTCCCGCCAATAAAGATAGTGGTCTTGCGCTACTCGAAGAGCGCCAGGTTGTTCGAGAGGAAAAAGACATTATCCTTTCGGATGCCGCTCAGACTGTCATCTCTGAAATCATTCATGAGCATAATAGAGCAGATATTTTGCGCTCCTATGGTTTACAACCAGCCCAGAAACTACTTTTTTGCGGGCCATCTGGCTGCGGGAAAACATTAGCAGCAGAAGTCATTGCTCATAGCCTTTCTTTACCGTTGGTCATCGTTCGCCTTGATTCGGTAATTTCATCCTTTCTTGGAGAGACGGCAGCCAACCTGCGCAAGGTTTTCGATTACATATCGAAAACCCCCGTGGTTGCCCTGTTTGATGAATTTGACGCTTTGGTGAAGGATCGTGGTGATTCTGCCGATCATGGGGAACTCAAACGTTCGGTGAATGCAGTTCTGCAAATGCTGGATAGCTATCGTGGCGAGAGTCTGCTGATTGCAACAACAAACTACGAATCCCTGCTAGATCGGGCGGTTTGGCGCAGATTCGATGAAACACTCAATTTTGAATTGCCCAATCTGGAGCAGATCAAGCGCCTGCTGGCATTGAAGCTATCCGGTATTCGTCGTGAGTTCGAGACGGATTCTCACGAGATTGCAAATTGGTTCAAGGGCATGTCCCATGCAGACATCGAGAGAGTTTTGCGTCGATCAGTGAAGCAAATGATTTTATCGGGGCGAGAGTTTTTGCAGAAATCTCATATTGAAGATGCGCTGAAGCGCGAGTATCCGCAGAAACGTTAATCGCAAAAGATAAGAAAAAGGAAAACAAAATGGCGTATGAACACCTCAAGTTCAGCCGGGAAACTCCGCTGCCTGATCGTCACCCAAGGAGAGGCTTCGCGCCGAATATCAAACCGGATGATCCAAGGGCTTTTGGCGCAGGCTTGCTTCGGACTTTTGAAGCGGCCAAACAGCCTGCCATCGGTGAATTAAGCGGTTACGACAATCGCATCCTGCTCAAGGTGCAGCTAAGAGATGGCGTTTCGGCACCCGATCTAAATCATATTCCCGGCGTTGAACTGGTTAGTCAGGAAGATAAATCCATTGTCCTTGCCTTCGCTACTCAAGCGGGTTTGGCAAACTTTGAAAGTCGTCTTTCCAGCTTGGCGCGCGACGGCAAGGCGACTCGTGCCGAAATTCTGTATGCACTGGAACGCTTCGAGCATTGGACAGCAGATGATCGCAAGGGAGCGGCCTTAAGGCAGTATGGCCTTCCTGAAACAGATAATTTTGTTCTGGATGTGGAACTCTGGCCGCTTGAACGAACCGATCAACGCAATGCGCTGCTCACGACCTTTCTTGCCAACCTGCAAGGACACAATATTGAAGTACTCGATAAGCTCAATCAGCCCTCCTTGGTCATGGCTCGCGTGCGCTGTACGCGAGGGCTGGCAGAGTCTGTTTTGCTAAACCTTCGTGATGTTCGCATGGTGGATTTGCCACCCAATGCTGGTGTTGCGGTGGAAGTGCTCCTAACTGACATTAACCAGCTACCTGCGCCACCGCCACCACCCGAAAACGCCCCCTCCATTGCTGTACTCGACACGGGTCTGACCACAGGACATCCCTTGTTAAAAGATGCGGTAGGCGATGCACAAGGCTATCTTGCGCCTACTCGCCAGTCACACGACACCGCCCCTTGGCATGGCACTTTCGTTTCCGGCTTGGCACTGTATGGCGATGTTCAGGAATGCTTGCGACAAGGCCAGTTCATCCCCCAACTGCGCCTGCTTTCGGGCAAAGTCTTTGAAGATGACAACAACAATCAGACGGAATTTGTTGAAAAGGCAGTTGAAGAGGCTGTCAGGGCGTTACATGTACAGTACGGTTGCAAGGTTTTCAACCTTAGCTACGGCGACTTCAACAAGGTCTATGACGGCAGGCATGTGCGCGGCTTGGCCTACACACTGGACAGACTGACACGCGAACTTGGCGTTCTTTTTGTTGTGCCCACCGGTAACCTGCGCCTAGATGAACTGCCGCAAGACCCGCGTAACAGCTATCCCGACTATTTGTGTGAAGCCAATGCCCGCCTGCTTGATCCGGCACCAGCATTGAGTGCGCTGACGGTCGGTGGGTTGTCTCGGCATACGGCTACGCGCAATGCTCAAAGGTATCCGAACACGATTGAAAACATACCTATTGCGCAAGAAGATCAACCTTTTCCTCTGACACGCAGTGGTCTTTCAATCGGAGGAGCGATCAAGCCTGATTTAGTAGCACACGCAGGCAACTTGTCATTGATGCGTACTGGCGATAGAACACAACACGCGGGGTTGGGCATCATTTCAACCAGTGGTAGTTTTGCCAGCGGGCATCCCTTTGCCGAAGATATTGGAACCAGCTACGCCGCGCCACAAATCGCCTATCGTGCCGCCCGTTTATTGGACGCAGTACCCGATGCTTCGGCCAATCTGTTGCGTGCGTTGTTGGCAGCTCATGCGAGCTGGCCACAAGCCTGTATTGATTTACTTAATTCAGCCAACAATGCAGCAGGAAAAGAGCGACTGTTACGACTCGTCGGCTATGGCCGTATAGACGATGACGTGCTTTACCGCTCGATCGATCAAGCCGTTACATTGCTTGCCGAGGACCGTATTGCCAATGATAAATGCCACTTCTACGAACTGCCTATACCTGATGGCTTCTGGTCAACAGGCAAGCGTCAGCGTGAAGTCACGGTTGCACTGGCTTACAGCCCAGACATTCGCACCACACGGCTCGACTATCGCATGAGTAAATTGTGGTTCAAATTGGTAAGAGCCAGTAATCTGGATGCTGTTGAAGCAGCCTTCAAGAAAAACCGTGATGAAGGTATGGATGAAATCAGCCTAAACCGCTGGCTTTCCGACAAGGACAGAAAGGCAGGAACGCTTCAGGTTTCCCGCTGGGGATTCAAAATGCCACCCCGCAACGCTGGTGAAAAATTATTTGCTGTTGTTACGCGCCAAGACACGCAGTGGGGAACAGTAGCGGACGGCGAAGAACCTTACTCGCTGGCAGTGGTGTTGGATGATCGCGAAAACGCCCAAGCCAATCTGTATGCACAAATTCGTACCCAGCTTGAGGCTCGTGCCCAAGCCCGCGCAAGAGCGCGAGTGTAAGGGGCGACTCAGGCATGACCACCAAACAAAAACTCGAACTCACCTGGATCGGCAAAGGAAAGCGTCCCAAGCTGGAGCCGCGCATCCTGCTTGAAGACCCCGAGAAATTATTGCCAATTCGTCACGCGGTGCGTGGCGAATTTGTATCTTGACATCATGGAAAAAACAATAATGAGCGAAACAAACACAACGGCGGAAAAAAACATAGACGATGTCATCGTTGTCGGCGCAGGGGTTTCCGGCCTGACGACAGCGTATCGGTTGGCCCGGAAAGGGTGTCGCGTTCGGGTGCTGGAAATTGCGCCGCGCGTCGGCGGCAGTGTTGGCTCGGGGCGCCATGACGGAATGTTGTGGGAGTCGGGGCCGAACAGCGGAATGGATACGACGCCGCTCATCAATGAATTGCTCGACGATCTCGGTATTCGTGAGCAGCGCGCCGACGCGCGCAAAATCTCTGATCGCCGTTTCATCGTGCGTGACGGACGGTTGATTCCGTTGCCGATGTCGCCTCCGGCTTTTTTCGCGACTCCGCTGTTTTCAGCCGGAACCAAATTCGGATTGTTGCGCGAACCGTTCATTGCGCGCTCAAAACCCGATGTTGAAGAGAGCGTTTCCGCGTTCGTGCGCCGCCGGCTTGGATCGGAATTTCTCGACTACGCGATCGAGCCGTTTGTTTCCGGCGTCTTTGCGGGTAACCCCGACCAATTGTCGGTGCAGGCGGCGTTTCCGAAATTGTTTCAACTCGAACA
>Ga0209628_10001791_pt1 | contig 14189 bp, 9 predicted proteins | sample TergutCu122P4_FD_187285 | JGI IMG/M metagenome (GOLD analysis project Ga0209628, IMG submission 187285) | Cubitermes ugandensis P4 segment gut microbial communities from Kakamega Forest, Kenya - Cu122 P4 (SPAdes) (version 2) | ecosystem: Host-associated > Arthropoda: Insects > Digestive system >...
AACAAATGGGAATCGATAACAGGTATTTCCAATGAACTTACCCTGTACACCATCGATATCCTGTTTGCCATGATATATCCTGACGACTTGCCGTTTGTGATGCAGGAAATAGACAGAAGCGCTCAAACATTGACCAACTTTAACGTTGAATTTCGCATTACGGCGCACGGCGTTACCCGCTGGCTACAAATGTCGTCGCATCCAAATCGGCGAGACACATTGATTGTTTGGGACGGCATCCTGCTCGATATTACGCACCGTAAGAAAGCAGAACTCGAATTAGAAAAGGAAAAGATGCGTTTGCAGACGCTGGGTGACAATCTGTCCGGCAGCACGCTTTATCAATTTTCACGCAATACACGCACCGGACAGATGCGCATGCTGTATGTCAGCGGCACATGGGAATCGGTAACAGGAATAACTGCCAAAGATGTGCTGACAGACATGGCAAATTTATTCAACATGGTTGACCCCGACAAATTGCCCATTTTAATGCAATCCATCGAAAACAGCGCCCGGACAATGACCAATTATGCAGGCGAAACCCGCATCGGCGACCGCTGGGTGCATGTGGTAGCGCGTCCGCGTCGCGATGGGACACTCATCGTTTGGGACTGTATCATGACCAACATTACTGAACGAAAAGAAACCGAACGCCAGTTAGAAGCAGAAAAAGAACGCCTGCAAATGCTGGGCGACAATCTTCCCGGCAGTAGTCTGTTTCAGTTTGTGCGCGACAACCGGACACGGCAAATGCGTCTGACGTATGTCAGTGCAACCTGGGAAACAGTAACGGGAATATCCGCAGATGAGGCAATGGCCGATATCACTAAAGTATTCTCAACAGTTCCATCCGAGGACTTTCCTGATTTTCTGAAATCCATAGAAGAAAGCGCCCGGACAATGAGCATTCACAAATACGAAATCCGTTTGGGCGACCGCTGGGTGCACATCGTATCACGTCCGCGAATCGAAGAGAAAGTCATCATCTGGGACGGCATCATCACCGACATTACCGAACGAAAGAGTAATGAAGCCGATTCAGCAAAATACCGCAAAGACCTCGAAAGGGAATTAGAAAAATACCGTACGCAGTTTGATCAGATAGTCGAACAAAGAATCGAAGAATTGAATCGCACCTGAAAAAGCGGAAGAGTCGTAACTATCTCTTTCAATCAAGTAAGATTTTTTTTACAAATCACATCCTTTTTCCGTTTTCAATTGTTTAATTATATATGAAGAGGAGTGATTTGTTTTTTACCAATGTAGAAAAGGAACGTTTGGTATCGTTGGTCAACAACCTTCCCGAAGGTGCGCTTTTTCAATTTGTCCGCGACAGTAAAACGGGTGAAATGTACGTGTCGTATGCCAGCGGCAGATGGGAAGAGGTGACAGGTATTGCAGCAAAAGATACTGCATACAATATGGATATATTAATTACCTTAATTCATCCCGATGATTTACCGTATGTAATGCAAGCCATCGAAAACAGTATCCTGACAATGAACAGTATCCAAATCGAATTTCGCATTACCGTTCAAGGTAATATCCGATGGATAAGAATATCGTCACGACCGCATGTCGAAGACACAATGATTGTTTGGGACGGCATCATCATTGATATTACCCTTCGAAAAAATACAGAACGCGAATTGGAAACCGAAAAGAACCGTTTGCAGATGCTGGGCGATAATTTGCCGGGAAGTGCGCTGTATCAATTTGTTCTGGATACTCGTACCGGTCAGATGCGCATACCATACGTCAGCGGCACATGGGAAGCGGTATCGGGACTTCCCGAAGACATTGCCCTGACGGACATTTCGAAAGTATTCGATGCTATTTTACCAGCCGATTTACCCGATTTGATGAAATCCATTGATGAAAGCGCCCGTACAATGACCGATTTCATCTTCGAAACCCGTATGCACAACTGCTGGATAAATATGGTTGCGCGTCCGCGTCTTGATGGGGCATTTATTGTTTGGGACGGCATCATGACCAATATCACCCAGCGAAAAGAAACAGAACGGGAACTGGAAGCAGAAAAAAACCGTCTGCAAATGCTGGGCGACAATCTTCCCAACAGTTCTCTCTATCAATTTGTACGCGACCTCCGGACACGACAGATGCGCCTGTCGTACGTCAGCGGCACGTGGGAAACCGTAACGGGAATTTCTGCTGCCGACGCCCTGACCGACGTCTCAAAAGTATTCGCTGCAATATCTGCCGAAGATTTTCCGGTTTTTATGCAATCCATCGATGAAAGCGCCCGGACAATGAACATCCACAAATTTGAAGTTCGATTAAGCGACCGGTGGGTGTACATTATCTCCCGTCCGCGCCGTGAAAATACAGTCATCACATGGGACGGCATCATCACCGACATTACCGAACGCAAAAACACGGAAGACAAATTGGAACAAAGAACTTTGGAACTGATTCGAGCCAAGGAAAAAGCCGAAGAATCCGACAAACTCAAATCGGCCTTTTTAGCCAACATGTCGCATGAAATTCGCACTCCGCTCAACGCAATTGTAGGATTCCTCAGGTTTATCGATTCCGAAACAATTTCGCTCAAGCGCCGAATGGATTACATCAAGATAATCAACGACAGCAGCAAACAACTGACAAAAATCATCGATGACATTATCGACATTTCCAAGATTGAAGCCGGACAGATGACCATTTGCCAAGTTCCGGTGCAACTCAACATGTGGATGAATGAATTGCAGATATTATTTGAAAATTATATTAAAGCCAGTAACAAAAGACATGTCGAACTTATCCTTGACGACAGCGGCTTTATTGACCAGTGTTTAATCAACATTGATACGGTACGTCTGCGCCAGGTTTTTGACAATCTGATTAACAATGCTGTCAAATTTACCGAAAAGGGATACATCCGCTTCGGGTACCGGCAACCGGCGCCCGATCAACTCGAATTTGTAGTGGAAGATACTGGTATCGGACTATCTTCTGATCAACTCGAAATTATTTTTGAACGTTTCCGTCAGGCAGAACTTGGCAACAAAAATTTTTATAGAGGTACAGGCCTTGGATTAGCCATTTCGCGCAGCCTTATTCAACTGATGGGAGGCAAAATATGGGTGGAATCGGTCAAGGGCGAAGGCGCTTCTTTTTATTTCACAATACCATACATTAAAATTCAAAGATTCAATGATTCAAAGATTCAATAAATTTTAAAATGAATAGAACAAATGAATGTGTAACTCTGCTTGCCGAAAAGGAACGTTTGGAAACACTGGGCAATAATCTTCCTAACGGAGTGCTCTATCAATTTGTACTCGACGTCCAAACCGGTCAAATGCGCATCACATTTGTCAGCGGCAAATGGGAAGAAATCATAGGTATTTCCAAAGAGACGGCCATGAACAACATAGAGATTTTTCTCGCCATGATACATCCCGACGATTTACCGTACGTGATGCATGAAATAGACAAAAGCGCACAAACAATGAACGATTTCTACGTCGAATTTCCTATTAACGTTCAGGGCAGTATCCGCTGGTTACAGATTTCATCGCATCCGAACAGGAGCGACGGATTGATTGTTTGGGATGGCATCATGCTGGATACCACGTTCCGCAAGGAAGCAGAACGCGAACTGAAAACCGAAAAGATGCGTTTGCAGGCGCTGGGCGACAATCTGCCCGGCAGTACGCTCTACCAGCTTTCACGCGACAAGCGTACCGGGCAGATGCGCATACTGTATGTCAGCGGCACATGGGAAGCGGTTACGGGAATTGCAGCCGAAGACGCTCTGGCAGATATATTAATTGTATTCGACGCAGTTGACCCCGGTTATTTGCCCGCATTGATACGTTCCATCGAAGACAGCGCCCGGACAATGACCGACCATATACATGAAACCCTCCTGGGTGACAGATGGATACATATCATAGCGCGTCCGCGGTATGAAGGAACGCTTATCATTTGGGACAGCATCATGACCAATATCACCGAACGAAAAAACAATGAAGCCGAATTAGCCCAATACCGTGAGAAACTCGAATATTTAGTACAGGAACGTACCGACGAACTCAATACCGCCAACGAAGAACTGTATGCTTCCAACGAAGCGTTGTATGTTACCAACGAGGAATTAAACAAATACAAGGCCCAACTTGAAGAAATGGTCGTACAAAAGACGCTTGAGACGACGCAATCGCTTCAAGCCATGCGTGCGGTGCTCGACAATATCGACTTCCACATTTTTGTAACCAATTTTGAAGATGATAAAATTCTTTTTGCGAACCAAAAAACCAAAGAACTGTTTGGCGATGTAGTTGGACAGACATGCTGGAAGGTGATACAGAAAGGCATGACCGCACCGTGCGACTTCTGTCCGAAACACCATCTGCTTGATGAACACAATCGTCCGACCGGTATACACCAGTGGGAACAAAAAAACCTGCACAATAATGAATGGTATTTCTGCCGCGACGCTGCCGTCGAATGGATTGACGGACGATTAGTACATCTTGAATATGCTACCAACATCACCGGGCAAAAAAATAAAAAAAACGTAACCTAATCAAACAACCATACGTATAAACCATAGTATTTTTTTTGTTATACAACATGTAAATGGTGCAGGATTACAAAGCAGTAGTTATTGGAGGTTCAGCCGGGAGTTTCCAGGTGGTGGTGAAGATATTACAATCGTTGCCCAAGAATTTTAACTATCCTGTACTGCTTTGCCTGCATCGTTTAAAGCATGTTCGCTCGGGGTTTGTGGAAGCATTATCGCTCAAGTCCAATATTCCGGTTGTCGAACCGTATGATAAAACTCATGTTAAACCCGGAACAGGATATTTGGCGCCGGCTAATTATCACATGTACATTGAGTTGGCCAACCAAATAGCGTTGTCGACGGAAGAAGCTGTCAACCATTCGCGTCCGGCCATCGATATGACATTTTTGTCGGCAGCACAGGCTTACCGGCAGAAATTAGTGGGAATTATACTCTCGGGAGCCAACAGAGACGGCTCTATTGGCATGAAGAAAATAGCCGATCTGGGAGGAACCACCATTGTGCAGGATCCACAGGAATGTGAAGTACGCACCATGACCGAAGCCACACTGAACATCACCGGGGTAACACACATGTTTAAAACCGACCAGATTATTCACTTTTTAAGAAGTATCAGTAAGTAAAATGTCAAGCATAAATCATACCACAAAAAAATCTAATACAAGGGTGCAGTGGATCTTCGTCTTTTTGATTGTTGGGGTTCTTGCAAACATATATACTGCACAGGCAGGGTTTACTGTTTTGTTATTTGCATGTAACATAATGATTGTCATCCTGTCATTGGGATTGCTCTTTTTGGTGCTGCAAGCAAATAAGAAAATTGAGAAAAACGTGGATGAAATAAACCGTTTGAGACTTCGCGAGAAAGATCGTCTGCAAAAATGGCAACAAGCCACGGAGGAAAGCCAACAACATCAGGAAACATTCAATGTCGACGAGATGCTTGCTCTGATCATGCCTGCAGCAGGAACAGATTTTGACAGTGTTACCGCTTATACCGAAAATCTGCTTCAAAATATAGCCAAAGAAATGGAAATTGTAATGGGATTGGTTTATGTATTGAGTGACGCCGATCAAATGTTCCATATATCAGGACAATATGCCTATTACTCTGATGAACAGCCACGAAGTTTTCCGCTGGGCGAAACCCTTTCCGGGCAAGTGGCCAAAAATCGGAAGTTGCTGAATATAAAAGAAATTCCAGAAGGCTACATCACTGTCTTTTCTGGATTGGGAAAAAGCGCCCCGCGTCACCTGATTATTGCTCCCATCATTTATAATTATAAGAGCATTGGAATTATAGAGCTGGCGTCATTTAAGCCTTTCGGCGAAAATGAAGAATTGCTTATCCGGAATGTTTGTGAATCAATGGCTCCACTGTTGAACGTATTAAAAAGTTAAATATGAACAATGTACCCAACAAATCAAGAAGCGCCTTTACCATGTTTGTCCTCTGTGGTTCTATTGTCTTTGTTGTTATTGCGTGGATCATTGGTTTTGCAGCCACCGGCATTGATGTAAGTCCCGTTGGTTGGTGGAATTTGCATCAGACTATTCCTGTATTATGGCTTCTGTATCTGGTACCGGTAGCGGCATTTTTTTCCATAAACTTCATCGTCAAAGAATTTGTCTCCGAAATTGATGTGTTGACTGCCAAGTTAAACATTAGGCGATCTCGTGCCGATGCTACTGCACACTTTGCGCAGAAAATAGGCTCCGGGAATTACGAAACTCAATTTTCGGCAGCCGACGACGATATTTTAGGACGATCGTTGCTGCTAATGCGCGACAACCTGCTTGAAAACAGCAAGAAAGAAGCTGAACAGTTGTGGATTAGCAAGGGAAAGGATATGGTATCCGATATTCTGCGTCTCCACAACAATATGGAAGAAGTGTCAATACAGGCGCTGATTAATATCATCAAATATGTAAACCTGATACAGGGCGCCCTCTATTTCTACGATGAGGACACCCGGAAATTACGCAATATGGCCACGTATGCCTACAATCGCCGCAAATATGTCAATCAGGAATTTTCTATCGGGCAGGGACTGATCGGGCAGTGCGCCTACGAAATGGATTATATTTACCGTACCGAAATTCCAAATGATTATGTAACCATCACATCAGGTATACTGGGCGACAGAAAACCTGCCAGCCTGCTGATTGTACCGCTGATTACCGACGAAAAGTTACAGGGCGTTATCGAGTTTGCTTCCCTGGAGAGGGAGATATCGGCAACCACCATCAAATTTCTGCGCGAATTGGCCGAAATCATTGCACGCACATTCTTCAACCTGCGTGTAAACAAAAAAACAGAAAAACTGTTGGTTGAAGCGCAACAGTTGACCGAAGAATTGCGTGAAAACGAAGAACGCCTCCGGCAAAGTGCAGAAGAAATGCTCGCCACACAGGAAGAACTTTCCGAAACCAACGAAAAATTAGAAGCCAAAATATTAGAAGTACAAAACGCGCAACGCCGTCTCAATTCGTTACTCGAAAACGCATCCGAAATCATTTCCATATTTGATAAAAATTTAAACCAGACGTATGAAAGTCCGTCGGTAAAGAAAATTTTCGGTTATACACCCGAAGAAGTCATTTCCGGAACAGTCAATAAATATATGCCCGAAAGTGAAGAAGCTTTACGCAATATGTTCTGGCAACTACTGAATAAACAAGATGAACCTGTTACTATTGAATGTCAGTGTATCCGTAAGGATGGCACCCCGATGATTGTTGAAATCACCGGTCACAACATGATCAGGGACGCTGCCATACAGGGAATCATTCTGAATACGGTTGACCGTACAGAACGTAAGCGTGCCGAAAAGGAAGAGCGTCTTCGCAGCAAAATGCAATCGCTGTCTGAAAATTCATTAGATGTCATTCTTCGTTTGAGTATGGATGAGGTTTTCTTCTATGCTAACCCCGTTCTTGAGGACTATCTGGGTATCCCGTCCAATAGTATCATCAACAAAAAGGTAAATGACGTACCGATTTTTGAAGGCTTGAAAACATATTTTATCAATACAATAGCTCATGTCAAGGAACAACCGGTCAAAACCAATACGGAGATAGAAATTCCCGTGCAAATGGTGGAAAAAACCACCATCCGTATCATGAACTTTGCTGCTATTCCCGAAATGAACGAAGGCGAACTGGAAACCATTCTGTTCGTTGGACACGACATCACCGAAGCAAAACGTATTGAACAGGAAATACAGGAAAAAAATAAAAAGATAGAAGACAGTATTGATTATGCGCAACTTATTCAACAATCCATTATCCCGAATACGGAATTGATTAGAGCGCAGTTGCCCAATTCGTTTATTCTTTACAAACCGCGTGATGTAGTCAGCGGAGATTTTCCGTGGTATGCCGATCGCAATAATAACTTGTATATCGCGGCTGTAGATTGTACGGGGCACGGAGTTCCAGGAGCTTTGCTTTCGTTTGTGGGTTACTTCACATTAAATAATATTGTCGATCACCGCAAAGCATACTCGGCAGGCGAAATTTGTGATATGCTCCACCAGGGCGTACGTATCACTCTGAAACAGGATATGGAAAATGCCAGCGCACGCGATGGCATGGACATTGCTTTCTGTAAGATCAATGTACTGAAAAATGAAGTGGAATTTGCAGGGGCACACCGGCCGCTGTATCTTTTACGCAAAGGCGAAATTATTGAGTTTAAAGGCGACCGTAAAGCAATCGGGGGAATACCTGTAGGCAAGAAAATGGAAGAACCTTTCACCACCCATCATATCAAACCGGAGAAAGGCGACAAGATCTTCTTCTTTTCGGATGGGTTACCTGATCAGTTGGGAGGTCCGGAACGGAAAAAATATTCGTCAAAACGCATCCGTGATATGATTGTTGAGCACCAGCATTATACGATGGATCAGTTCAATACACTGTTTGAGGATGACTTTCTCGAATGGAAAACTGGTATCAAACAAACGGACGATGTTTTGCTCATCGGTATTGAATTTTAAATCAAACAAAAATGGATCAAACGAAATCAAATCATTTATCATCAAATAAATACCCAATGGAAAAAAGGTCTTTTGTTGAATTTATTCTCGATTTTTATAAATACATGCGAGAATATGAAATATCGTTAGTCTACGAAGGCGAAATAACGCAACCGATTATTAAAGCCTTTTTGTCGCTAACCGAAACAAAAATGATGCAACAGGAAGAGCCTGGCACTGTACAGCGCAAGGTATTCCATGTAATGGTAGAATGTTTGCAAAACGTTAGCAAATACAGCGATTCCTCCATCGAACAAAATTATTTGTATGCAGGAATAGGTGTTTTCATCGTAACCCGTAGTGAAAAAGAATACTGTATCACAACAGGTAATGCCATGGAAACAGGAAAAATCGACGAACTCAAACGGACGCTGGAACTCATCAACAGTTTAGACAAAGATGCGTTGAACGAGATGTATAAAAAACAAATCAAGGAAGGGCAACTGCATGAAAAAGGCGGTGCAGGATTAGGTTTTATCGATATTAAACGGAAAACAGGGAACAGATTGTCGTATGAATTTATGCCTATCGACGACGAACTCTCATTTTTTATCTTAACAACAAGCGTTTCAAGAATAGAACAATAAATAAGTTATATACCATGGACCCAATAGTTATCAAAACAACGGAAGATACTCCTGGAATCATATTAGATGCAGCAAATGATAAATTCGAAATATCAGGACGGTCACTTCCCGAAGATGTTGTAAAATTTTATAAACCGATATTAAATTGGTTGGATGAATATGCACAGTCGCCCAACGAAAGAACAGTTTTTAATTTCAAATTGTCGTATTTCAACACGGCTTCTTCTAAAATCATCCTCGATATCCTGATGAAACTCGAAGGAATGCATGACAATGGAAAAGACATTTCCATCAAATGGCATTACCCTTCAGATGATGAAGATATGATGGAAGCCGGTGTTGAATATGCCGACATCGTTAGTATTCCTATCGAAATGGTGGAGTGTTGACTCAGCCTCCTGGTCTCTTCTTCACTGAGGGGAAAGAGGCTGGTAAGATCAATGCCTGCTCAATCACAGATATAAATATACGTATAATGTTGTAGTTATTTTTAAATAACTATCTTTGCAAAAAAACTTCTTTAGAAGTAGAGAGTGTATGTACAAAAAAATAACAGGTACACAAGATCAATTGGATGCTGAAAACATCTATTTGCTTGCCAGGGTTGAGGAGCTTGAAAAAAAGCTGCTCAAGTATAATGAAATGGAGCAGTTGATTGAAGAAAGCGAGCAGCGCTTCAAGCAGATACTCAGCCTTACATACGATGGGATTATTTTTTACGAAAAAAATACCGGGGAAATCATTGAAGCCAACCTCCGGCTGATTCACAAATTGAAATACAGGCAGGATAACGTTATCGGAAAAAGCGTATATCAATTTGTTGTTCCGGATCAACAGGATATCATCAAAGAGCGACTAACTGAAGACTTGCCGAATGTTTATGAAACGATTGTCCTTGATAAGGACGGACAACCATACGAGTTTGAAATATGTTCACGATCATGCAAATACCACGGGCGCAAAATTAAAATCGCCGCTATTTGCGATATTTCGTATCGGAAACAATACGAAAAAACACTTAAAGAGAGCGAAGAAAAATTTCGTTCGTTGGCAGAAAACTCGAACGATTCTATTATTCTGGCAGACAAGAAAGAAATTATTTACGTAAACCCGCCTACAGCCTATATATTCGGATTTGCCGGCAAACCAATTGTAGATTTGTCGCAGATATTGGATTATGTTCATCCCGGCGATCGTGGAATGGCCGAATCATTAATCCATTCAGTTGCTATCGGACAACAGCAGACAAAATACTGTCAATTCCGGATGTTGGCAAAAGACGGAAAGGAACGATGGATATGGAGCCGTGTATTTCCGGTTGCTCCCGAAAATCCTGACGCTACCAAATTAGTGATATTCAGTAGCGATATTACTGATATGCACGAAAAGGAAGAAATACAAAAGAAGACAGAAATTGAAAAAAGATCAGCCGAAGAAAAATATAAGGTATTGACTTCGCTTTTGCCCGAAATGATTATTGAAACAGATATTAACGAACGGTTAATATACGTTAATCTGAAAGCGATTGATGTTTTTGAATATGGTTCCGATTTTTACATCGACAATCTTCGTTTCGAAGAACTGATCAGCCCGGATGACAGGCCGCGCTGTGCCGAATACTTCAAAAAAGTCATTGCAGGAGAAGTGGTCATTCCCGAAGTTGAATACGTGGCTATCACGAAAAGTGGCCGTACATTTCCAGTGACAGTTCATGCTACAAGAATGTATTCAAACAATGAGTTTTCCGGGCTTAGTGTGATCATGTTCGATAAAACAGCACAAAAGTCCGCCGAAAAGAAAGCATTGTCTTATGAAGAAAACATGTCTTTCCTGTCTACCTCGGCACTCAAATTCCTTACTTTTTCAAGCGATGACGACATTTTTATCTTTATTGGGAAAAGCCTTTCAAAATTTGCTTCGAAATCAATCGTTGTAGTTTTCTCCAACGACCAAACCAGCAATACATCCAATATCCGTTATATTTCAGGCATTTATCCACATATTGAAACTTTGATAGACATACTGGGTAAACCTCCTGAAGATTTTATCTTCAAATTGCCTTCGAAATTTAAGAGTAAATATCTATCGGGCAAAATTCTGAAAAGGCTCGATGGTGGATTGAAAAACGCCATGGCTGACGACTGGTCGTTAGAAAAAGCCGACCAGATACAAAAAATGCTCCGGATAGATCATTTCTATTCGATGGGGATAGCTCGCGATGGAAAAATATATGGCGGCTTGCTGATCGCCACCAGAAGCGATACGGAACCCGTTGACAAAAAAACGATTGAAACTTTCATTTATCAGGCAGGTATTGCTCTGCATAGGAAACAGATCGACAATGAGTTGATGAAAGCCAAATTAGCTGCAGAAGAATCAGACCGTTTGAAATCGGCGTTCCTGGCCAATATGTCGCATGAAGTACGAACACCCTTAAACGGAATACTTGGAATAGCGCAAGTGATGCTCAAATCGGAAACAATCGATCTCAACTTCCGTAATGATGTGAAAATGATAGTCGAAAGTGGCAGTTCATTGCTCGCTTTGATTGAAGACATCATGGACATATCAAAAATTGAAGCCGGGCAAATGAAGATCAAGTACAAGCCTTTCCTTCTCAATAATCTGATGGATCAACTGTATTCCATGTTTTTACTGCATCCACTTTACCTGCATAGAAATTCCGAACAGAAGAATATCGAATTGAAGTATGTCAAACCGGAGGGAAATGTTACGATCATGTCCGATCCCGACAGATTGCAACAAATATTTGTCAACCTGATCGGCAATGCACTGAAATTTACGCAAAAAGGATACGTTAGTTTTGGTTGTACCATGAAAAAACAAGAAATCGTATTTTATGTGAAGGATACGGGGATTGGGATTCCGAAAGACAAAACGGAACAGGTATTTGAACGGTTTACGCAGGTTGATAATACTTTAGCGCGTAAATTCAGTGGCTCCGGTTTGGGTTTGGCCATTTCTAAGGGTTTGACCACTCTGCTGAATGGTAAAATTTGGTGTGAATCCAATTTAGGAAAAGGTTCAAATTTTTACTTTACAATCCCGTTCCATCCTACAACGATGGTGACTGTCAGCGGCATACCACAGAAAAAGAGTTCTACGGACTACGACTGGAGTAAATACACAGTGCTGATTGTTGAGGATGACATCATCAATTTCAAAGTGATTGAGGCCATGCTCCGCAACACAAAAATAAATGTCATACATGCTGATAATGGGGTAATGGCCATTGACCATGTCCGTTTGTTCCCGCAGATCGATATTGTTCTGATGGATGTTCACCTTCCTGAAATGAGCGGTCTTGAAGCTACCGGAAAAATAAAGAAAATAAACGAGGCGCTTCCGGTGATCGCCCAAACAGCAAATGCCATGTCAGAAGATAAAGACAAATGTCTCGAAGCAGGATGCGTTGATTATATCAGTAAGCCCATCGATATGGGTGATCTTTTTGCCAAAATAGCAAAATATCTTCCAGAATAAAAAATAATAACAAAATGAAACGTAGAAATTTTTTGAAAACAGCCGGTGCATCGACATTGGCAATGATAGGTATTGGCAGTCTAAGCGATTGTAGTTCGTCTGCTTCAAAACAAAACAGCAGTAACAAGTCTAAAGTCTTTATGACAAAGGATATTAGCGGCGCCGGGCTTGTGGCTTTGTACAAAGCATTGGAAAAACAGGTGGACGGAAAAGTCGCCATCAAAATGCACTGGGGCGAGCCGGGCAACAAAAACTACCTGCGCCCTGAAATTGTACACGACCTCTGTTTGATGCTTAACGCATCACTTGTGGACAGCAATGTCTTTTACGGTGGCCCTCGTTCGACGGCTGAAGGTAATCGCCAGGCTGCTCTTGACCACGGATATACCTTTGCACCTGTGGATGTTCTTGACGAAGAAGGGGAAATAAATCTGCCCATCAATGGCGGGAAACATCTCAAGGAAGCCATTTTTGGTTCGCATATCATGAATTATGACTGGATCATTTCACTGGCACATTTCAAGGGACACGCTATGGCAGGATTCGGAGGCACATTCAAAAATCTTGCTATCGGTATTGCTTCAGCTAACGGAAAAGGTGCCATCCATACGAATGGTCCGGGCACAGAACAGTGGTCGTGCACAGGCGAGCTGTTTTTTGAAAAAATCATTGAATACAACAAATCCCTGATGGATGTTAAAGGCGATAAGATGATTTATTTCAATGTGCTCAACAATCTTTCCCCAAGTTGCGATTGCGACGCCAATGCTCCCCTGCCGGTAATGCCGGATATCGGTATGCTTGCCTCAACTGATCCTGTGGCGTTGGATAAAGCAAGCCTCGACCAAATATACACCCGTCCCGAAGCAGTACGCCGGGAACTGGTTGAACGTATTGAAGGCTGTAACGGAGTCTATCAGGTTATCTACGCAGAAAAAATGGGATTGGGCAGTCAGGAATACGAACTGATCAATTTGTAATTTTATCTACCAGTCATCGGTGCGGAACGACGATACCGGAAGGTTCCCCTCAACGGTGAACAATTCCGTAGCTGATGTGTCGTCCCAACAGTAACGCACAGCAACCGGTTCGGCAACGGAGGGTGAAAACACGTAAACTTTGTTGCCTGAATAAGCCGCCTTGGCAGGGAAAAATCGTTTATTATTTCCGGAAATCTGGAAATTCAGTATTTCTTTACCGTAAGTGGTCAGTCCTGGATCGACGTTCATATCGAAGGTTACTATTGCTACACGTCCTTCTATTTCGAGCGATTTAACTTCCGGACTGCGATAGTGCATTTTGTCCATCCCGTAAGTTTTTGCTAACGCCCACAGAGCCATGCGTTCGCCGGCATCGCGTTTTTTCGGTGGATGAATGCTGTTGACACTTTCTGCATCCATCAACACGGCCATGCCTGTATTTGGCGTGGTGATCATTCCTTTGGCCTGCGCTTCGCGGATAAACCCCGAGTTGGTACCTCCACCGTAGTTGTAGGGTGCAATC
>Ga0209628_10001792_pt1 | contig 14187 bp, 7 predicted proteins | sample TergutCu122P4_FD_187285 | JGI IMG/M metagenome (GOLD analysis project Ga0209628, IMG submission 187285) | Cubitermes ugandensis P4 segment gut microbial communities from Kakamega Forest, Kenya - Cu122 P4 (SPAdes) (version 2) | ecosystem: Host-associated > Arthropoda: Insects > Digestive system >...
TAAAAAAAAAAAAAAAAGCAGCCCTAGCACAAAATATTTTCACCAGAGACTTATTTCTGTTATGAACTTTGACAGCTGGAAAAGAATGTATCTATTCCAGCCGTTTTAATATGCACATCAATGGATGGGACTTTCCAAGAAGTGAGAGAAATATGCATCCATAATGATCAGATTCATTTTGTGAATTTCCTGATAAATGGTTTGAATTATCTGATGAAGACTGAGTATCATAGGAAATATTAAATATTTGAAAACCAATTGGGATATGTCTAATTTGAAATGAACAAGAATTAACTTCAAAGTCAAGTAACTCACAGCATTTTACTAAAAGAATGAGCAGAGAAATAAGTGTGTGCCAAGAAATGCACTGTTGATTGCATTCTGAAATGTGAGAGACAAATTAACTATAGACATGTAACATACTGCGTCTGACATCTGTGGGCGTACTTTAAGGGGCAAAGTCCTAAATTTGAGGTACTGTTGTCGCTGGTGGTAGGAAGGATAGCTTTAAGTTTTGTATAAAGCTTTTATTACTGACCAGACTTCAGCCACTGCATGTGATTATCAGATGCTGGCAGCCTGAAGGAGTTGTGAATGTGACAAGCAACAAGTAGCTGTTAACACTTCTAGCTAGTCTGGTAACAAGTTACCTTTGCCATAAGTCTATTACGATTACCTCTTTCAAAAACATTTTATTTGGAGCTTACCCATAACTATGACAATTAAAATGTGGGACTGTGTATGCTTGAGGTAAGTTATTTCCAGGGTTAATTTTTGCTGGGAAATTGGTATTGTCAAGATCGTTATGGTATGTTGCAAGAGAAGGAGCAAAAGTTTGATGAAAGAAATTTGTGTCAGTGTTCTTGAAAGGGGTAATATTCAAAGATGCCAAAGAGGAAAGGGGAAAAACTACCACAAAATTATTTTAATGTTTGTGTGCCAAATCTGATGCACACACAAGGGGGAACCCAAAGATTTTGCATTGAAGAGAAGGAGTGCTGTAAATATATTTATATGGATCTTTAACATTGCCAGCTGCTGGGCTTTAATTCAAAGAAGGGTTCACACTGTGGTCCATGCAATGTTGTAATAATTGAAAGAATATACGGTGCGTTATTTTTGTGTTTCACATTACCCAGAGGGAAATGTCCAAAGAGAATGGAATTTTGTGGCTGGATTAATCATAAATATTATGTGTCTGTAATTATATTTATATATTTTTATTATACCAGACATGAAGCAGTGTTTAATAATGTATTTATGGGACTGTCTGTCATGTACTGAAACATGGTTTCATTTTTAATGTTGTGTTACTTGAGGTAAAACAAACCCAAAAAGAAAAAAAAAAACTAAGTCGTCGTCTGATGAACGCTCACTGAAAGCGTATAGCTGTTGATTAACAACACATTGCCTAAGTTGTGTATGTGTTTTGATATGTTTCATTGGAAATGGTAATGTAAAACACTGATCTGACCTATTTTTCAAACAATGCCAATTATGGAAAGCAAGAGAGCAGATACTGTGTATGCACGTGTACAAATGTTGAGCATAGTCGTGGGTCATCCCCTTGCCCATAACAGTCATTACTGGGGAAAATGCATAAATTTGTAAGCTTTAGTTACAAAATTTAAGGGGCTTCTCTTTGTTAACAGCATGGATAAGTGTCAGGGTTGTGTAGTTTTACCTATAATTTTTTGTATTGCCTGTTTTCTGTTAGCAGGTGGCAGCTTGGTACATATATTGTATTTATGTGTACAAACTATATTCCTGAGAGTCTGAAATACTCTAAAATGTTTGGCTTTTATGGATTATTGAATTATGCACTGATCAATGGCCTTTGGAAATACAGCGAAATGTAATCAATTAGGTATATGATTTTCCTCTAAAATGATCATAATGCAAACAAGCTAACATCAAGCACTCCACATTGTTCCTATATTGTTAAGCATGTAGTGTGGGCTACCATACAACTGTCTCCAAATATGAAAATTATCAATGTGTTGAGCACAGTAGGAGGGTTTTGGGTTTCTCTGGAGAAGCCTATTAAATATTGCAGCCAATATTTGAAATAGTCTTAATCCTTGGCATCAAAAATGGACAATTGTCAAATTGTTTTGTGGTATAAAGTAATATATTTCTAACAGAGAGCTTTCTGGAATTACAATATAATAATTTGCAGTTTTAATGCATTTGGAATAGCAATGATTAAGTTTCTTAATGACACTGATAACAAGATTTTTTTTTTTAATTCCAGCTTCCCACCCTGTATAAGTAATGATGTACTGAGTTAATATTGTACAATACTTATTTATTTCGGTTTTAACATAAACAGGCATGGAGGATATGGAAACGTGCATTACCGTGAGAATTTAAAAACACATAAAAAGCTGTTGAAATTAATTAGACCTCTATTTTGTTACATACAGACCTTAGTGGCCATTTGAGAAAATCATTGAAGTTCTATTCAAAGTGTATGTCAAGTAAGGGTTTTACTAGATACGTGTAACCACGATCACAATTGGCCAAAAACAGTCTTTACTTTGGACCCCCAAGATACCAAGTATCAAAATCCACTGTGTATATTCAGACGAAAAAAAGTGGACAGGCAGATGTGTGTGAAACTTTGTCACTCAGGGAAGAATTTCAGCTGAGGGTGTGTGGAGAGTAGGGTATTGAGCTATATATTTGGAGCTGAGAGGGAGGAAATAATAGGAGACTGTATAAAATTGCATAATGATGAGGTTCATGATTTATGCTCCTCACCAACTAATATTTGGGTGATCAAATGGAGGAGGATGAGATGAGCTGAGCATGTAGCATATGTGGATTCAAAAAGCTGAAGTAATGAGACCACTTTGACAATCCAAGTGTAGATAGGAAGATAAAATTAAAATGGATCTTAAAGACTTAAGGTGGAAAGTTAACTGGATTCATATGGATGGGTTATGGAAGTGTTGTGAGATGGTTGGTGTGTACACAGTAATGAACCTAAGGTTTTCTTGACATGTGGGGAATTTCTTGACTGGCTGAGAGTGATTGTTAGCTGCTCAAGAATAACTCTGATGCATAGAGTTAGATGGACAAATTATAAATTGCCACTGTGTGTTCATTTTAAAAAGTGTGAGCCAAGAAAGCACAATTCATACATTGGTAGGCATTAGGCATTCATGTTTCAATAAGTTTATGCAAATACATTCTCAGCTTCAGTTTTTAAAGACCACATACGCCCATGCCATGGTTCAGCGCTATAGTCGTCGTCACCATAGCGACTTTGGTTCAGTCCTGGGTTAGTCTGCGTGCAATTTGTGATGAGTAGAGTGGCACTCCAGATATTTCAGTTCTCAGTAATTGATGGTGCTGTTAAATAGTACATGCAAAAATCACAGAGCGTACAGAGGGCCTAGGGTGTCTTAGTCAGTATAGTGACTACGCTGTGAGCTAGATGACTGAGGAATTGTAGTTTATTTACCATTATAAGCAAGAGATTTTTTTCTTCTCAAAAGTGTCCAGACTGGCCTGGGCATGAAGTTCACCAGTCACTTTTTCTAGCTCCGAGTTTCATAATCTGTGACATACCTCCATACCCACATATGACATAGGAACAGCTGTACCTTGCACTTTATATTGCAGTGATGAAATTCCAAATGGTAATTAGTAAGTTACTAATTGTAACCATGTTTATCAGATACATCCCACCCAAGGACATTGGTAATCCAGCATGTGACAAAGGGCTGTTCTCAGTGTCCAGCAGTCATACCGTTGAGATTATGTAACATTTTCTGTTAGATGAATAGTTTTTATTCATCACACAACAATTTTTCCTGGTCAGTACATTTATTAGAGCATATCACTATAAAACAAATATATGCTTTGGAAGCTGGAATGAAAGTGTTGTTCTGAAGGCTTATCATTGCAACTTTCATATGTTAACAGAACATTTTGTTGAAATTCTACCTTCAAGTTTGTTTATAGAGAATGTCCAGAAATATGCACCAGCTGACTATACCTCATGACTTCTCCATGAACGTTGAGATAAAAATGTCTGAATAAAACTGTGACTGACATAACTTTCATGGAAGATGAGATTAAAGTTGAATGAGATGTGGTTAAATGGTGTTTGTGATTAAGTTTTCTGTGACAATTATGTATTTATCAAAGTTTAATGAAGACCTATTTTTTCTCGGCGTTTTTTAAGGAGTCACGCGGTGGAGCTCTTAAGTGTGAAATTCTAGACATTATCCAAATGAGAGATTAAAATGCAAACAGGGTAGAGACTATGGCAAGCAAGGATTCACTCCAAAAGATAGAATTTAATGCTCATATGATGTGTGTGTACATGTATGAATGTATGAACTGATATGTAAGCGTATGTATTGTGTTAAATAACTGTCTTCACTGTAAAAAGATTTAATTTTATTTGTTATTATTTTTGAGAATAGTAATTAATTTTCTTTGTCCATTGCTTCAGTCACATCAGCACCTTGGTATATCTGCCTCATCACAATATGCTATGCGATGGGTCCTTCCTGTACTGTAATTTTGATATTATTGACCCAAGACATAAATAGAATTTTGTAATTATGTATCTTAAGATGTTACAGGCAGTGAACAAAATACATTCTCTGTGGAAAATAAATACTGTGTGACATAATGGCTGGCTTGATTTATCCAGATAATCTGTGCTTAATTTCTGAGGTAAGAGAAGTTGAATTATTATTCAGGAAGAAAGAAATTTAAGTGGACAAAATCACATGTTACTCTTCAGAAAGAAAGGCTGTTTGCTAAAGCTTTACATGCCCAGAAATTTTTCAGTACAGATGAGATATTTGGTCTCCATACAGTGTTGTGCTATAAGTACTAACCTCAAAATGAAACGTCCTGACCAGCATATATTTATAAATAAGCAAGCCTCAAAATGCTGTCATTGTTTGACATATATTGGACAGCTAAAATATATTAATAGATCTACAATTGGCACATTTAAATTGGTCTATGAGACTAACATATTTCATGATAATCTTTATTTTTAGTTAATCTTCATATAGGTGACACACACACACACACTCAGAGCCATGGAATACTAATAAACTGATGAATATCATATAAATTTAAGCCTGTAAGTTTTCTTGTCATATGCCAGTTTTAGTTTCACTAAGTGCATAGTTCTCTTTTCATTTTAACACAACTATGATACAGAACTGCAGATTGTTAATACATCAGAACTGGAATTAAAATGGCATCAGTAATTCAGAAGTCATTACACTTCCCTCCTTGGAATCTTGAAGTAACTGTGTAGTTTTGGAGAAAGAATGGTTCCTAGGTTGTGTTCTAAATAACATAACCTCTAAGTTGATTGACTGAAATTAAGCACCAAAATACCATAATTGTACTTTGTTCATTAACTGTGACATAAACTTACCTAATACACAAAAGATAACCCATGTCTCTCCTGTTTCCCTTTTCCTATCAGGGACCTAACAGAGAACACCCAGTGACATTACAAAATATACTCCATATGATTGCCAATTAGTATGGTTACAATGGTTATTAAAGGGTCATGCAAGTATTCCAGTATGGTCTGTGCATGCAGTTCTACATGAGCCACTCTTTGGACTTGAAAACTGTCTTACATGCATGGAAATAACACTTCTCACAATCATCATCCTTTTTTTATCTTTTTGTGGAGGTCATCCTGTTGTGTTATAGAACTGAAAGACAACAATAAATTTATTTGTTTCAGTCCAACACAACAATATTTTATTTAACTTACTGGCTACTAGTTTTGGTCATTAGACCTTCATCAGGCCATCCATACATAAAATTTAAAACAGGTTACATGTAGTGCACATTAAATTCAATTTCACATGGGATCCCATAAAACTTACACCAGTATTTAAAAATCTGTTAAAACAGTGAATTTATATTGCATATGATCTAATAAGATTGGTTTGAAGCTTTGAAATGAACTTGAATTTAAAATTGTTACATAATAATATAGCACTTAGTTTGGACTGTGTTAAAATTACAATGTGTGTGTGTGTGTGTATATATATATATATATAGTGTCTTTAGTCACAAAGTATGGTATATGCTGCTAGGCACATAGTTAATATTTTTATTCAATATATTCTGAGTACTGGGTGGTGCTAGTTGATCGTGTGTATAATTGTTCCATGTCTCCTTATGACAATGGATATCTATTGTAATTTCAGTGTAAAATTGTTATAAGATAGCAAACATGAGTTTTTGCGTTGTATTGGGATGTCTCAGCATATGCATGTGTGCGTCTAGCGTAGCCGGTTGTGGAATCTGTGGCAAATAAAATCTCATCAACTGTCATTCAGTGTTTTGGGAGTCATGCAGGAGGCTGGAGCATCTGGTTCACAAGATAAGATTGTCCTGATCATTGCAATTTGAAGGATCAGAATGGTCAAAGGACCTCAGAAATTCTATGCTGCAATGGGCACCATTACATGGTACAACCACCCCACAACAAAGCCATGATGGGAGTGCTCACAATCTATGAAAACTCTGGTGCCATTTGGACATCTGGATACCTAGATGGTGTGGGCACTCCAGCAAGTTCTGAAAGGGGCCAACCATGATGCCCCGGAAACAGGAGGCGACGCTGTGAGAAAAGCCACAGCCGGACGGCTGCCAGTGAGGACAGACCGTAAAAAATAATGATGCAGTCTAAAATATCAAAATATAAAGACAGTGAAAAATATTAAAACTTTGTTTAATATCTTTATTTTGGTACTGTACACTGCATCATTATTTGCGGCATAGAATCTCTGAGGTCCTTTGACCATTCTGATCCTTGAAATTGCAATGATCAGGGCAATCTTATCTTGTGAACCAGATGCTCCGGCCTCCTGCATGACTCTCAAGACACTGAATGACAGTTAATGAGATTTTATTTGCCACAGATTCCACAGCTGGCTAGGCTAGACACACACACGCACATGTTGAGACTTTCCAATACATCTCAAAAACTCATGGTTGCAATCTTATTATAAGAAATTTTACACTGAAAATACAATAGATATCCGTTGTCATAAGGAGACACGGAACAATTATACATGCGATCTACTAGCACTACCCAGTACTCAGCGTATATTGAATGAAAATATTAACTCTGTGCCTAGCAGCATATACCATACTTTGTGACTACAGACAATATATATATGTATATATATACTTATTTATACCTTGTAATTTCAATGGGTCCAAACTAAGTGTTATGTTATTATGTATGTATTTTAACTTGAATTCCATTCCATATCTTCACACAACTCTTATTATATCACAGGCAATATAACTCATTGTTTTAACAGATTTTTAAACACTGGTGTAAGTTTTATGGGATCCCATATGGCATTGAATTTAATGTGCACGACATGTAACCTGTTTTAAATTTTATGTATGGATGGCCTGATGAAGGTCTAATGGCCGAAACCAGTAGCCAATAAGGTAAATAAAATATTGTTGTGTTGGACTGAAACAAATAAATTTATTGCTGTCTTTCGATCATTTACAAAAGTTTACTCTTCTCAGTTTTCTTTTCTGTTCTCATGGGAATGACCACATTCTGTTTCTATGAAATCTACAGTGGTTAACTGTGCCTGATTTAGCTTCAGAAGATCTGGTCAGTCTTCCTTCTGAGATCATAATATAATATATGATAATTCCCCATTAGAAACATAAATTTAATTGTGCTTTGTTATAAAGAGGAGAATGAATCCTGCATTAAATTAAAATTGTGTGTTATGAGTCACCTATTTACACAAAGTATAACCACACAAAACTGGACAATGTAGATCCCTTGTTGTCATAAACATGTAGTGCTTGATGACTGGTACATATATGATATTAAGTGCCAAGTTTCGATCAAATTTCACCTCCTTGTTTATTTTAGCAGTACAGGAAGGATCAATAACAGTATTTTTGGTAATTATGGTACTGGATACTATGAGAAGTGTTCGAAATGTGATTTTACAGTTTCTCATTAATAGCTAAGTTAAATATTTTTCTGTACTCAGCTTGAATGATGTACATATTTGTGGAATTTTTAAAATCCCTAAGTCCTTGGTATTAAGAGAAATTGTTCTAGGGATTAACAGCAAGTCCAGAAAAAGTGGTGTCCTATATCAAAAGTAGATGTGATGTTATGTTCTCATTGCCTGTAACTACACTCACATAAGTTTTCCTAATTTATTTCCAAGGAAGTTTAAAAGCCCATGACTCTAATTTGCTTGAGCTGTGTAAGATACTGTACAGTGCGCAAGAAATTCCTACAAAGTGAACAGTAAACGACATACGTGACTGTAAAATATGAACTACATATTTTCTAACAATTTTGTTTTTTCATAGTTGTATATAAGAAAAATTAACCTGTGAATGTTTGCTTTACTGATAAATCTGCTACCAATACCATTTCCACCCTGAACCTCTAATGATGAACCACTGTCATACTGGTAATATTAACATCATCAAAGAAAAAAGCCTTGAAATTTATGTGCCATTGTTGTTTAAATATTGTCTATTCATCAAAATAATTATTTTCAGCTCTAGTCAACAGAATTTGGACTATATAACATGGACATTTTAAGACTTTCAAATGCTATTGAAGAAGAATGACGATATACCGTTGCTTTTTCTAAGTGGAAACAATGGAGTCTTGAAGAAAAAGGTGTTTTGTCCATATGACATCATTCATATTATAAGTGGTGTTTGAGAAAAATTAATAAATGCAGAATTTGTTTTGTAAACTTGCCCTATGACTAGTGATTTGTTTTGTCCAAAAATTCCTTTTCCCCAAAACTCAATAAGTGTTGCATGCCGTACTTTGATGTTTAAATTCATCAGAGAGTTTTAAAATGTATGTGAGAATAAGGCCTTATAAATATCAATATGAATTGCTCATTCTTTGATATTATGTTATTAATGCACAACCCATTTCTGCGAAAATACTGTATCCACCGTAAGTCATACCCAGATTGTATTAATGCATATTTTTCATTCGGAATTTTTTTAATTTTTGTAACGTGGGATCCCGCACCTGCTGACACATTGTGCGTATCATGACCAAAAGTTAGTATATAAAAATGAACTGTGATCTACAAAGGTGTAAGGCGTTTGAAAATTTCGATCTTTGAGATATGGCGTCGTGATCAGTATTTCGTTACCGACGTTGCGGGAGCTTGCTGTCTTTATCTTCATTATTCGTTGTAGCATAACCCAGGAGATGGAGGCACCCAACTTTTTCGCAGCATTGAGATGTTATTCCAATATACACAGCATTATAAGCCATAAGACGGGAAGGGTGCATTAGCAACTCTCCGTTTCAAGAAAACAACAGATTCTGTCTCGGTATATATTTTCGTCATGTTCAACGAACTTCATTTTACGCCCACTGCACCATGGATTACAGGTGGTCCTTCGTATCTCATATCCGTGGGCGTAGATTCGGCCGTCGTATGGGATCACAGATAAGATAGAGTCATAGATTAGAGTCAGTGTACAATGGTGTGAGTTGTGTTCGTTTTGTTCTGGGAACGATACTGTAAATTTTTGGTTTTTTTATTTGTTTTGTTTGTTTAAAGTTAGTAGCAAACAGGAAAGTGAGTTTTCCCATATGTGTAAGTATACGTTTCATATTCAATTGCGAATAAGGACTAAAATCTACGATTTGTGTTGCACTTGTCAGTGTCACTCCTAGGTTAGACGAAGCAAGGTTATACCATACCAATGCACATTAGTTTATATTTGTGTTAGGCGTGGATCTTGACCATTCAGTGTTATTAGAAGGATACAGGTTTGTGGATTGTATGTGTATGTTTAGTGTGGTGTATGCCTAATTCTTGATTCTAGTAGATTCAGATGTGTTCTTAAATGTCTTGAAAAATGGCCGCATCTAAGGCGATAATTATTACAGCAGTTCCGAATTGTGTTGGCAGTGATGGAAGTCTCGGTAATCAGGTCGGAATGAAATTGAAGGTCGTGAATTCTGTTTTGATGTGTAACAGTAACGTAGCGGTTGCCAATAAAATAGTGATACCAGACTCATGTTCTGTAGAGTATACAGGATGTGAAGACTCACAAGTAAGCATTCCGAACAGAAAGAGGAAATTGGACCAATTAACCTTAGAAGAAAAGCTTGAAAGAAAGAAACTGAAGAATAGAGTCGCTGCCCAGAGCTCAAGAGACCGGAAAAGAGCACATTTGGATGATCTAGAAGCTGAAGTGAAGGCTCTCAGAGAGAAGAATGGAGCTTTAACACTGTAGTGTCATAATCTTCATTTGGAGAAGACACGATTGGCTACAGAGAATCAACAACATCTCCAGAAGTTGTCAAACTTCGAGTACAACCATCAGACCAATGGTGTCAGCTATAGTACCCAGGTTGACCCAGCTGAGTTCAGCATAGACCTTCTGCTGCAGGGACAGGCACTACAGCTGGCAGTGCCTGGGGCCTCAGGTTTTGACTCTGTGGACAATCCTGAGGTCCTCCCTTTTCTCCCAGATCTCCTGGATAGTCTTGATGTGGATGAAGTGTGCCCATCTCACCTGGATGACTTGGCACAGAGTCCACTCAGAAAAGCTGCAGAAGAAATGGACACAGAGCACAGGCAGGCCAGTGCAGAGGTTGGAACTTATGGATTCCAAGGAAAGAGCAGCTATAATAAAGTGGTGGGGTTGTCACCAGAAGACGTGGAAACCAGTAGAGAACTGATTACAAGTGCTGCTTCTTTAAAATTTACAAAACAGGGCAAGGCCAGTTCTTTATGCATTCCAGACATTCAAAACTCTTCTCTGTACCTTTTACCAAACCAAAAAGACACTCGTGATACTTCACCAGAATATGTGTTTGGGACGTATGATGAATTGACTCATGCTATAACAATAGTAATCCCTCAAGAGGATGTACGTGTTGAGGATGCAGTTCAGGAGGCGGTAACTAGTGACACTCTGTCAGTATCAACTTCAGTACTTTGCACTGTGTCATGCAAAATAAGCCTATAGAAAATCCAGTTTCTCTGTGTCGTTTTAGAACAGTAGACAGCTTGTCTTCAGCACCATGTTCACTTCAACTGTATGACACTGAGTCTGTGAAAGTGGAACCACCTCTCTCGGACTGTGGATATTAATCCCTGGATTCCCCTCAAAGTGAAATTTCAGGAGATGAGCATGTAGACATATGGAATGAAAGTTTTTCTCGATTTGTTTCCCACTTTAATGTAGACACTATTTTGTAATTGTATCTGCTGGTAATAAGAACCACAAAAATTGGAAGATTATATTGTAGTGTTTATCTGTTAGGGGCTTGGCTTCCACCTAATTTTACTCAGACAATCACTGTAGGCGAGGGATAATACTTCTATCAATCGTTGCTGCCACCTAAGTTTTTATCAACTTAATTAAAATACAGGAACTCAAGGACAAAATAGTTTAAATCATTTAAAAAATAATTCTAATATATTATATGTTAAGTAAACCTACAAAATATATACAATTTAGATTTACAAATTAATTTTACAAAAATAGTTTATAGTTTACCAAAATAACTATCTTGCCTTATTGCTCACATTCAAAATACGCAATTTAGAATTTGGAATAATTTGTCTGAATATACCTGAATTTTGTTCGTAGTTTACCAAAGTAACTATCTTGCCTTATTGCTCACGTTCAAAATACGCAATTTAGAATTTGGAATAATTTGTCTGAATATACCTGAATTTTACAGAACTCAATGTAATTAGAATTTCAGTGCAATCAACACGGTTTACCTCATATTAGGAGGCAGAAAATTGATGCACTCATTACAATCAAACTTTAACAATTTTACAATGTCTATAATCTTCACAGAATACGTAGCTGCCGATAACCAGTGTTCAAAAAATTCATTGTGTATGGTGTATAAACATATGAGAGCAATTTCTAGCTTGTATTGGGTTAAATAGCAGCAAGATACTAAGTCAGACATTCTTTTATATTTGAATGAACTGTCACTCAACGTTAGGGGTATAAATATCTGTAAGTGTATTGAACTGCTTAGTTGCGACTCCCTATGTCAGTGAGTGACCGTTGTTTCTTACAAGTATCATGTTGAGTGAATTTACTTATAATCTAATGTACATACAAATAAAAAATTTTAGTTCTAATTTAACATTCATTACAATTTTTTTATGGGGTGTATCTTTAACCTCCTCGTTGGTGGCTCTACCTTACTGTGGTGAGGAGGTTTGAGTATGCCAGTGACGCTGAGAGCTATACTAGCGGTAGCTTAGCTACTGGCAGGGCCTCCCTTGCTGGACAGGTCAAAGGGTAGGCGTCAGACGAAGAGAGACACCAAAACTGATGCTGGAAGCAGCGTCATCAGTAGCGGCTTGAAGCACAGATTTAATGATGTTTGAGATGGTTCAAGTTCTTATAGCAACAAGCCTGACCAGAGTGGTTTGAACGGCTGTTGTACTGCAATGTGGAAAGCAAATGGAAAAACTACAACATTATCACTTTTCCTGGATAGTCTGTTTCCAAATATAGAGATACCATATATACGAGATACTTCCTCTGGAGACAAAGTTATCCAGAGGTAAACTACTCCCCCAATCGGATCTCCAGGGGGGAATGTTTCTAGAGGAAATGTCATGCAGGCATTACGACAAGAAGGAGTGCAAAGAGCAGAAGGAACATCACAGCTACAAGACTGGAACATGGAACGTGAGGACCTTGAATCAAGGAGGCAAATTGGAGAACTTGAAAACGGAAATGCGGAAGAATGAGGTGTCTGCTCTAGGTGTCAGTGAAGTGCAGTGGAGAGGACAAGGTGAAATAAGAAGTGGTGATTATACAGTGTATTATTCGGGAGGTGAACGGGCTGAAAGAGGTGTAGCGATAGTGGTGCATAAAAGTATAGTGGGAAGTGTTGGTAAGAAGATTGTTTGTAGTGACAGAATCATCACTCTTAAGTTAAAGGTGGAACCGGTAAGTATTCTGATTATGCAAGTGTACATGCCAACATCGAAGTATGAAGATGATGAAGTGGAATAGTTGTGTGACACAATTGAAGAAATTCTTGAGGAAGATGGAAAAGGTGACACAAACAACATCATACTGGGGGACTGGAATAGCGTTGTTGGAGATGAGCCATATCGGAACATTGTTGGATCACATGGACTAGGTAGACAGAATCACAGGGGTCAAATGCTCATTGACTTTTGTGAAAGAAATGGGCTGATTATCACCTACACATGGTTCAAGAAGCCAAAAAGAAGACTGTACACATGGAAGGCACCTGCAGATTGGAGTCGACATCAGTTGGACTACATCCTTGTGAAGCATAGATTCAGAAACAGTGTGAAGGATGTGCATACACTGCCTGGGGCAGATGTTGACTCTGACCACAACTTATTGGTTGCCAAAGTCTGCACCAGGTTGAAGAAAATTATAAGATTCCAAAAGAGCAGACCTAGATGGGATGTGGAGAAGCTGCATGCTCAAAGACAAAGAGTGCAGGATAGTCTAGAAGAGAAACTTGGTGCATTTGAATGTGAAAGTGGGAATGCTGAAGTGGAGTGGAAAAATATAAAAGAATGTGTTTTAGATACTGTCAGTGATTTGGTTAGTAAAATTGAGAAGAGAGCAAGAAAACCATGGATTACACAGGAAATGATTAGTAAAATGGATGAGCAAAGGAAATAGAAGAATGTCAACACTGAAGAAGGCAGGAGGAACTACAGGAGACTGAGGAACGAATTGAAAAGAGCCACAGAAAAGGCCAAGAAGGAATATCTTGAGAACACATGTAACAAGATTGTGGAATTTCACAGAACAGGCTGTTATGATTTGATGTACATGAAGAAAAAAAGAACTAGTTTGGAAGGAGACCCAAGGGATTCAAAATATTGGGTTCGAAGACTCCCAGGGGAATAGAATAGTAGATCAGAGGCAAGTGCTGAAAATTTGGGAGAATTATGTTACAGAACTATATGATCGACCTAATTGACTGGAAACACTTGAAGTTGAACCTGAAGAAGAAGTAGATACAGACGAGAAGGGTCCATATATTTTACAAAGTGAGGTGGCAAAAGCGATTAAGGAGATGAGGAATAGAAAGGCTACAGGAGGTGAAGTGAAGAAGACATAAGCTACAAAATGCAGCGATCATCACACTATCAGCGTTAT
>Ga0209628_10001793_pt1 | contig 14186 bp, 11 predicted proteins | sample TergutCu122P4_FD_187285 | JGI IMG/M metagenome (GOLD analysis project Ga0209628, IMG submission 187285) | Cubitermes ugandensis P4 segment gut microbial communities from Kakamega Forest, Kenya - Cu122 P4 (SPAdes) (version 2) | ecosystem: Host-associated > Arthropoda: Insects > Digestive system...
TCGCCTGTCCTGTCTTCGGGTCTATCGTCTTCACAAGTTCGACGAACCTGCATGCGACCTGCGCCGTGTGGCAGTGGAACACCGGGGTGTATCCGACCGTGATCACGGAGGGGTGGTTCAGTACGACGATCTGCGCCATGAACGTCTTCGCGACGGACGGCGGGTTGTCTACCGGACCTGCGACGTCTCCTCTCTTGATGTCGTTCTTCGCGACACCGCGCACGTTGAATCCGACGTTATCGCCGGGCAGTGCCTGCGGGAGCATCTCGTGGTGCATCTCGATGGATTTTACCTCACCGATGACGTTGGACGGCTGGAACGAAACTTTCATGTTCGGTTTCAGTACGCCCGTTTCGATACGTCCTACCGGGACGGTCCCGATACCGGTGATCGTGTATACGTCCTGTACCGGTAATCTCAGCGCTTTGTCCGTGGGTTTCGCCGGTATGACAAGCGTGTCGAGCGTCTGTACAAGCGTCTTGCCCTTGTACCAGGGGGTCTTCGCGGAGATCGTCTTGACGTTGTCTCCCTCGAACGCAGAGACGGGTATGAACGGGACGTTCTCGGCTTTGATGCCGACCATCGACATGATCTTGGACATCGCGGCGACGGCCTCTTTGTATTTCGCCTCTTCGTATTTCACCGCGTCCATCTTGTTGATGGCGACGATGATCTGCTTGACACCGAGCGTCGTTGCAAGGAACACGTGCTCCTTGGTCTGCGCCTGCGGTCCCTCGATCGCGGAGCAGGTGATGATCGCGGCGTCAGCCTGCGACGTACCGGTGATCATGTTCTTGACGAAGTCACGGTGACCGGGTGCGTCTATTATCGTAAAGTAGTATTTGTCCGTGTAGAACTTCTTGTGTGCGACGTCTATCGTCACACCTCTCTCCCTCTCTTCCTTAAGGCCGTCCATGACCCATGCGAAAGCGAAGGAGCCCTTTCCTTTCTCCTCTGCCTGTTTTCTGTACTTTTCAATGATGTGGGGCTCGATCGCTCCCTGCTCGAGGAGTATGCGTCCTACGAGCGTCGATTTACCGTGGTCGACGTGCCCTATCACCACCAAGTTCATGTGTTCTTTCTCTGCCATTTTGATTCCTCCTAATGTTTTGTTATTGGCTTGGTTTTTTCTCCATATTGTAATCTATATATAAGTTTACCCTCAGCCCGAGTAGTACCCTGCCTCGTACGGCTCGGGGTTCAATCCTTTGCGTGTCCTTATCTGTTTGACGACGGCTGTCTGCAACTCGTTCGGTATCTGCTCGAATCCGGAGTTCTCGGTGGACCACAGCGCACGGCCCTGCGTGGCGCCGCGTATGTCCGCGGAGAAGCCGAACATCTCAGCCACCGGGCATTTTGCGGCGACCGTTGCGTTGATGTCCTCCTGACCCATGTCGAGTATTATGCCGCGGCGTGATTGGACCTCGCGGACGGCGTCTCCCATGTAATCCTGGGGAACGCTGATGAACACTTTCTGAACTGGTTCCATCAATGATCTTCCGGCGACGCACATCGCTCCGTAGATACCCGACCTTACGGCGGGTATTACCTGAGCGGGACCTCTGTGTATCGTGTCCTCGTGCAGTTTCGCGTCCACGAGCATGACCTTGACGGCGGCGACCTTCTCGTTCGCCAACGGTCCCTGGACCATCGCCTCGTCGAACGCCTGCTTGATCAATTCCATCGTCTCGTGGAGGTACTGGATACCCTTTGTGCAATCCAACAAAATGTTGTTGTTCTTGAACGCAACTATGCCCTTAGCAACTTCCTTGTCCATGCCGAGGTCGGAGAGCGTTTTCGCCATCGCCTTCGGATCTTTGATCTTCGCTCCGGGGTCGATGTCGCCCTTCTTTATCGCGTCGACAATGCTCTGCTCAAGGGGTTCGACCTCAAAGTAGAACTTGTTGTGCTTGTTGGGCGACTTTCCTTCGAACGGACCTGCCTTCTTCTTTATTCCTTCCTGATATACTACTATCGGTGCGGATGAAACGATCTCGACACCGTGGTCATTTTTAATGCGGTACTCAGTGATCTCTAAGTGCAACTCACCCATTCCGGACAGCAAGTGCTCGCCGGTATCGTTGTTAATTTCAATGTTCAGCGACGGGTCTGCTTTTGCGACGGACCTCAAAACTTCGACGAGCTTCGGCAGATCCTTCATGTGTTTTGCCTCGATCGCTTTTGTAACGACGGGTTCTGAGTAGTGGGTCATCTTCTCGAAGGGTTCCATGTCCTTTATTGTGGATACTGTGGAACCTGCGACCGCGTCCCTGAGACCGGAGACCGCGACGATGTTGCCCGCGTCGCACTCATCTACCGGGATCCTGTCCGCACCGACTGCCAACGCAACGGTCTGCACCCTCTGGGGATTCGGCATACCGGCGATGTACAGCGTCTGTCCTCTCTTCACGGTACCGGAGAATAATCTTCCGATCGCAACTTCACCGGCATGCGGGTCGACGATGATCTTGTTGACCATCAACGCCACGTCGCCGAATCTGTCGCATGCGAGCATCTGCTTTCCGATCGTCGACTCAAGGTCCCCTTTCCATATGACCGGGATACGCCTCTTCTGTGCGACGACGGGGTTGGGCGTATGATTTATCGCCATATCAAGAATAACCTCGTGAAGCGGAGATTTCTTCGACAGTTCTTTCTGCTTTCCGTCTTTCAGGTAGTTGAAAACGTCTTTGAATGTAATCCCTGACTTCTTCATGAACGGCGCTGAGATGGCCCAGTTGTGGTATGCCGATCCGAATGCGACCGTTCCGTCCTCGATCTTGACCTGCCATTCCTTGTTTAACGGTGCAGGCAAGATATCGAATATTCTCTTGTTGACTTCGGCGACTATCTTCGAGAACTTCTCTATCATCGCTTCGGGCGTGATCTGCAACTCGTTGATCATTCTGTCAACTTTGTTAACGAAAAGCATAGGTCTTACGCGCTCTTTCAGCGCCTGCCTTATGACCGTCTCCGTCTGAGGCATCATGCCTTCAACAGCGCATGCAAGGATGTAAACTCCGTCGAGCGCTCTCATCGCCCTCGTGACGTCTCCGCCGAAGTCGACGTGACCCGGCGTGTCGATCAGGTTGATCAGATATTCTTTGCCACCCACAGTGTGGACCATCGATGCATTCGCGGCGTTGATCGTGATACCGCGGGCCGTTTCCTGTTCGTCAAAGTCCATGAATCTCTGCTTTCCGGCGAGTTCCTCGGACATCATTCCGGCACCCGCTATTAGGTTGTCCGAGAACGTTGTCTTTCCATGGTCGATATGAGCGGCCGTTCCTATGTTTCTGATAAACTCGGGCTGAGACATCAGCACCATCGCTTTCTTGATATTATCCTCTTTACGTCCCATTTCAACCACCTATGCTTAACGCGCCGACTGCGCAACCCTCTCAATCTCTTCTTTCTTCGCGACGGCGAACGAGGTCATGTCGCCTTTCGCTGCGAGTATGAGTTCATCTGCGATGCACTCGTGGATCGCCTTTTTGTTCTTCGCGGATGCGGCCACGACGCCTCTGCTTATGTTGCGGAGCGCGATGTCGAGTCTCCTCTGGGGAGACACATCCACGGCCTTAGGGACAGATATGCCGCCGAACTGCAGTCGGGTAACTTCTTCACGAGGGGCAGCGTTTTCCAAGCTGTCTACGAGGATCTGAATGGGGTTCTTCTTTGTCTTCTGCGCCACGATGTCGAATGCGTCTGAGACCGCTTTGTAGGACTTCAACTTTTTACCGGTATATTTTTCGGTTCTCATGACGTTGTTAATCAATCTCTCGACTATACTGAGCTTTGACTTTCCAAACCAGCGGCCGGAGTGTTTACCGCCCGTATGCGGAACGTTCGTGGGTGTAAGGTCGATGTACTTTGCGAGTCCGCCGTCACTGACTGTGACCTCAGACATATCGTATTTGCCAAACAATAGAACTTTGCTCTCTTCCATTTACATCACCTTACCGGTTTCTCCATGCGCCCGCGGACCATCTCATTCAGAGCGACGTTGTTCACTTTGATTACCTTGTAACGCACACCGGGGATGTCTCCGTACGAACGGCCCATCCTGCCGCCTATGCCTTCCACCAAAACTTCATCATGTTCGTCGATAAAGTTGATAGCACCGTCGCCTACGGCGAACGCCGTGATTTGGCGACCGTTTTTGATAAGTTGGATCTTAACGCACTTTCTTATCGCTGAGTTCGGTTGCTTCGCTTCGACACCGACTTTTTCCAAGACTATGCCGCGTGCCTGAGCAGATCCCTCAAGGGGGTCTGATTTTTCTCTCAGTTTCAATACCCGTTTTTTGTACGCTCTGTCGCTCCAGCGGAATTTTTGACGATCTTCGCCCAATTTCCGCGCTGTGTGTAGACCTCTACCCATTGTAAATACCTCGTTGAAGTGGTTCGCGATAACCGTCCCTCTATATAAAGATTAACGGACTCGCTTATTAGAATAATAAAACGGATGCGGTAAGTGTCATCTGCACGCACAGAAATTCGGTTGAGTTTTTACAGTTTCCGTCCTATCTACAAGAGTAATCTACACAAGTAGAAATTCGATCGTGTGTTTTTGACCCATTGTATTGAATGGATTGAAAGTGGACGCGGCGAGATTTGAACTCGCGGCCTCTACCATGCCAAGGTAGCGATCTTCCAGCTGATCTACACGCCCGTTTGGAGCGTGTGATTCTTTCGTCATTCATAAATGTTTGGTATTGAATGCACCCATTATCAAATCAACAAACATTGTGAACGATTTAATTGGAACAAAAGACAGGTAATATTAATTGTATACGATACTTTAAAATATGAGCTATAAAAATTGAGATGATGAAAACAATACAAACACACTAATCTAAAAGGTTAAAATATGAACTCATATGAAAAGTCAAAAAAGATATTCGATTCTATGTCGAAACGGGAAAGGGTGATACTATATTGCATCGGCTCATCTGATATGCCTTTGTACAGCAAGGTAAGAATTCAAAAATTGATGTTCTTATGCGTTAAAGCTCTCCCCGAGATATTGAGTAGCGAATTCATCTTTTCAACGCATAAAAAAGGTCCGTACTCTCCGGAAATGGATGAGACAATATTGACTTTCCTTGATGATGGACTGATAAGTCCCCATTATGGTCTGACTCCTGTGGGAAAAGAAGTTTACAATAATATTTCTCCCCACCGTACCTTGAAAGAAGTGATAGAAGATAATGAAAATTTCATAAGGGGCCTGAATGAGGACGAACTTCTTACTTACATCTATGTCACTTACCCGGAGACCAGAGTCGATTCGGAGGAGTGGTCAAGACTTGAGAAAAAACTCGATGCTACCATTATTTCATTGTTCTCGAAAGGAAAGATCAGCTTCAGCCGTGCAACTGAATTGACCGGAATGGATGCTATATCCTTTGCAGAGTACCTGAAAAAAAGCAACATTAGGTGGAGAGCCGTTGATTAAAACGTTAGACAGTACGGTCCTTGTCGCGTGCGATAATGAAATCACATGTGTCAATCTTTTTGAAATAATGACAAAAAGGTATCAGGCGTGTATACCCCCTGAAGTCGATGCAGAATGCAGATCTTCACAGAGAATCGATGAGTTCAAAAAGAACATATCAATCTTTTCGAATAGCCCCGAAAAAATGGAAGAATCGTGCAAATACCTATATGAAAGGCATAATAAGAAACTAGGGTTGGGTGAAGCTTCCGCCCTCGTTGCGTCCATTCTTTTGACACAGAGGGGCGTTGATAACTATTTTGTCACCGACGATAGGTATGCAAGAGAAATAGCAGAAAAAATACATAATGATGAGAAAATGAAAAAGATTCTTGGGCCGAACATTCAGAAGATCAAATATACCGGAACCATCGGCTTGATCCTGCGCCTTAGGCAACATGGCTACATCACGAAAGAAATGACAGAAAAAATAGCTGATGAACTCGAAAGAGGAAAAAGTTTCAGATATACTCCCGAACTGTTGAACCTGCTCCGAAGTTAAATAAAAGCATCAAGCTTTGAAACGCGACCTTTTTGTTCGACCTCGTTCTTGAAATCGACGAACGTTTTGATTATTTCGGCATTGATTGACTTGGATCTCAGCAGATCCGTCATTTTTACACCCTCTTTGATGTTATTGCGCACATTTCCCATCTCTGCTATCTGTCTAATGATACTTTTTTCTTTGTACTCGGCGGCTTGTTCCTTAGTACATTTTAGGTTATGATAACTATACAGTTCCTGATCGAACAGCTTTCCTTTTGATTCTCCGGAAACATTCTTGTAGCTTTCTGAAGAACCTTTTGCAACATGTTTTCCTCCGATCATATCAAAGGCCGTATTGAATCCGAGAAAATCTTTTGCCACCGCGACCTCTGTGTTCTTTTGCACAGAGCACTGATATGCGTTGATTGAGTAAAGAAGCGATTCTTTTTCGACACTGTATCTGTTGATCTCTCTTTTCAGGTTCCTCATCCATGTGCCGCCCAGCGGGGTACGGGCAGATGAGTCTACAATATAGGATACGACATTCTCGTCCATCCAGTGTTTTATCACTGCTTCGAGATCGACCGGCGGCATGCACTGAGGTATTGCCGCAACCATTGGTTTGTTGTTCAGTGTCTCTGCCACAGCCTTGAATTCTTTGGAATGCTTTAGATACTTCTCCAGCTTCCTATCGCTTTTGTTGATAAGATCGTACCACGAAGGAATCACGACCACATCGCTACTGATGTATTGCAAATCCGCCATAATCGCAATCTGCTTAGGAGATGGATCGATGATGCTACCGTAACCCAGTGTCAATATTGTGAAGCCTTTGCTACGGAGATTTTTCAATTCCCGAGAATAATTCGCATCGAAACTCGTATCTCTCAAACATTTTTCCAATGTGTCTATTTTCACGTTCCTGTATGCCTCATAGATGGGAGTATCTTTGACATTGTCCTGCCCTACACGCAACGGAGTCTCGAAGGATATCTCCCCCGATGTACCTACCCGAACCCTTTTCTTACTGGCAAGAACGTCCTCATCATACGCAGCATCCGTGATTTGAAATTTTGACATGTCGGCCTCGTCCGGAAATGCACCTACTATCTTAAATGTTTAATGCGTCTGTGTTGACTTTATGTGTTCAGGTCTGGCACAAAGACCGAACGTACGATGTTCAACAGGCTATGGATATTGTTGGAGTCGAAGCGGGTAAGGCGATTTCCCCGAAGCCTCATCGGGACTGTGTCCAAAGGCTTTCTGGCGTCGCCCTCGGCATAGACTCGTGGTTCGAATTCCTCAAACCTGCCTAAACTATTCTGCTGTATTCTTAGATTCCGCCTCGTCATGAAAACTTGCACCTTGAATCTAAACAAGAAACTTAACTGCAATATCTAAATTGGATCCGCAACTTCCGTTAGTCTTCATCCAGACCTTCCCGAATATCGGACAGCTTTCTCCCTTCGTAGGTAAAGTGTTGCGGCCCTCTTGCAGTGGTCGATTTCCGACCGTGATGCTCCATAAGCAACATGGCGGCAAGATTCGACAGAGAATAAAGTTCGCCTTCGAATTCGACCTGTTTTTCATCCACCACTTTTACAGCGATCGATTCGTCATAGAAGAATTTGAGTTCGCTGCCGACGGGAATGCCATATTTTGAAAACGGCCAAGGTTTTGCTCTGGCACGTTTTTCTATGGCCATTGCGGTTTGCTCTTCTCTTTTCTCTTTCGCTGTTTGTTCATGCTTTTTCAAGTTATTTTCATCGCCGCGCAAGATCGCGATCCTTTTGAAGATCTCATAAGTTGTTTCTGCGTCCAATGCGAAAAATTCCCTTTCCCTTGTTCGTCCGGACTCACTTTCCTCTCGCGCCCTTAACTCATAATCGATCAGATCGATCAATTCATGAATTGCATCTTCGACCGTTTTGAGATCGTTTTCTTCGACCGCATAGGTCGCATATACTCTGAACGAAAACGGCAAGCAGGATTTATCATTCAGACTGTTTAACCTGCCCGACAGATCCGTAGTTTTTCCGATCTTAATATAACTTGGAAATGAGGGGTTCGTTAAAATGTAAATCAAACTTTCTTTCTTGTGTTTTGACATGCTGTCCTACTGTAAGAGTTGAGTATTATTTCAACCCGAGTACGGCGGTCGCGGCATAGCATCTGGTGAACGTAGTTAGAACCCCTTTTGACGCCAAGCCACGCCATGTGTTTTCTTCTCTATTTGGCCTCATGGTGCATCTCAAGCAATCAGGAGAGGCGAGACTTTTAAGCATCATTTTGAACCTAGAATTGTTTTCATTGATGTTTGTTGCAATCCGAAAAGCCTTTCGTATTCATCCCGCGTTAGAACTGTGTCATAGCCTCCGACTGCTTGGCCTGCGTGCTTATCTATGCCAGTATAAGAAAGGCTTGAATCCTCATATCGTTTGAACTTGTACACTGCATCGTTCATCAAAGCACCGTTGAACACACCGAGCGACACAAGAAGCTCAAACTCTTTGACGTTCAGTCCTGTCACCTTTTTGAAAAGTCCGGGTTCGAGCTGTGTTATGACATCACGTAAACTGTATTCACGGAAATCTGTGAGGTACATGAAAATAGGAATACGTGTGGCGAACTTGATCAGTTTCTCCTGTATCATCTTGCGTTTGCTCTTGTACTCCTTTTCTTCCTCAGTCATTTTTTTCTTTTCTTTCGGAGTTGGTTTATTACCGCTCTTTTTCTTTTTATTCACGGCTTCAGACAGGTTGATGATTGTTTCTATGTCTTTATTTAAACCGCGGAAACCCTCTATGCTCATCAGTGCCCGCATTGCATCATCATTTTTCATGAGACGGGCAAGCGTGTTGTTGTCGACGTTGACCAACAATGCGCTTTCCCACCGGCGGGCAAGGAGCGTCGCAGATGTTCCGGCCATAGCGATATCCAGAATGTCTGCTGCATCGATCTGCTTCATTGTACTGCCGTCATAAGCGATGACCGGCAGGAAATTGATGAATTCTTGGACCTTTTTCTCAGGGTTGCCTTCGTTTATATCCAATCTGCAACTGTAATCCGATATCTGCCGAAGGGCTCTGTCAAGCGCGAAGTCGAAAATATAACACTCACGCTTCATTATCTCTTTCTTGCCTCCGCCGATTGAAATATCCCACGGACTTTGAACGCGGAACGCTGCTTGGAAGTAGGTTTCCGGACTTGACAGATTACGAAGCATGAATATTCCTGTCCATGGCCTCACGGTCACACCCGTGGTGAGTTTGCCGCAGGTCAATGTGATCGTTTTCGATTCGAGCGGTTCATGCATGGACTTCAATACTGGTTCGAGTGCATCAACGCCAATCCCTGCGCTGACTCCCGCACAGAGATTGACCGTATAATCATGATAGAATGTATTCTGTTTCTGCCGCAATAAATTCCTCATTGCAAAACATGATGCAACGTTCGGGAGGAACCAAAGTGTGTGTGCCAGTATAGATAACAGCCTGTTGTTTGAATATGGCATTTCCGGCCTCTTGGCACCGAGTTTAAGGTCATCTGTAGCGGTGCCGAGATGTGCTCCGCGTATAAGGTTCAACCATTTTTGAACATATTCTTCATGTTTGAATTTTGCTTTGTCGCCTTGGCCTTCTGCGGCGAAGAACTCGTTCAGATCGAATTCGTCATATTCTCCCTGCTTGGCGATCTGACGAATATCTTCGGGGATTTTGTATGTCATCATCACCATACGCGGCAATATGGCATATGGGTTATCGGATCCCGTCCAATTCTCCTTCGCCTTTTGTTCATCGGAATATGTCCAATTGTAGATTTGCTCTTCAATGAATTCTCCGGAGTTTATCGCTCTGAACGGTGTGCCGGACAGGTACAGGTATCGCGGAGCGGTTATCGGAAGGAATGTTTCATTGTAAACGTTGCCTGCTTCTTCTTTCTGGTATTTTTCTATGTCAAGAGCTTCGTAATTGTCTTCATCCTCCGTTTCAAAGAGCTTCTTAGCATTATCACGCCATGCACCGAAGTGATATTCATCAAAGATCACCAGATCCCACTTCGTGTTGTGTACCCACTCATTCTTTGCTTTAATTCCGCCGGAATCGTTCGTGCCTAGATAATCTTGGAATGAACCGAAACACACGATCGGACGTGATTTATCCGCATCTTCCCACTGCACATCGGATCTCTTGCTGATGAATTGCCATCCTTCAAAATCAACATGTGTGAGCAGGTCCTCTTCCCACGCACTGTGGACGGCGGGCTTGAACGTCAGAATCAATACCTTTGACATCCCCATTCTTTTGGCCAGCTGATACGCCGCAAATGTTTTCCCGAAACGCATCTTTGCATTCCAAAGGAACTTCGCGGAACGCGCACCCTTTTCTTTCGCTGAAGACTTAAAATAATCTATCGTTTTGCTTACAGCCTCTTCTTGTTCAGGACGCATAAGAAAATCACGTGTACGGTTTTCTATGTTTTCCTTTCTATCACGAACTGCTACGTATGTTGCCGTCAGATCATGCACGTTGCATCGGAACCACTCGCTGTCTAATTTCGGAAAACCGCGTTTTTCAAGCGCACGATGGATATCGTGATCGGTAAAATTTCCCCCATCCGAGTACATCGCAGATTTCTCGAAAACGATACGGTAAGGTTTCTTTCCATCGGGGCGTTTGGTAGGATATTGTTGCGCCACGCGTTTTTCTACAGCTATCGTTGTGTATCCTACCTTCAACAATCCTTCATATTTCGGATTGTCTTCTTCGTAAGCATATATTTTCGGCTGAATTTCAGGGCGAAGTGGGAAAAACTCTTTATCCATCTTTATTCGCCCTCTTCATCATCGGCACCATCATTCGAAGCCATTGGACGTATCATACTTTCGATGAACGCTATCTCATCTTTTGTGATACTGTATTTTGCATAGAGTTTTTCATCCGTCCATGGTTCGGAAAAATCTTGAACTGGAACAAATGAATATACCTTGCTTGTTGCGTCTTGAGATATTTTTCGTAGAAATACTAAAAACCTAAAAAACCGAGTTTCGATGTAACTTATAACATTACGGGTCATTTGTTCCGTTTCAAACGGTCCGATGACCAGATATGTTTCAGTACAAGCAGTGTTTTTTCCTGCATATATCGGCTTGTTTAAGATCTGATGCGGATAATTATCCCCTGCATTGTACGCTTTTGACATGAAAATCTTGTATGTATTGACCCAGACGCCTCCTCGTTCGATGTCTGTTTCGTTAATATAAGTTATTTTCCCGCGTTCGTATAATTGTATTGGATTTTTATTCGTTTTTGATTTTCCTGAATAATTCGTGGGAAATCCGAACGGTTTTCGTGAACTAACCAGAGAATCAAATGTTGGTTCGTCAAACGCGGTTACTTTTTTTAATATTTCAATCCCCTCATTTTGGCGAATGAAAACATCGGAATCACCTTCAATCAGCGGTCGGTTCATTGTACTAACGCGACCGTCAGCACTATGCGTAGTCACGATACAATCGCCTCTATTATCTCTATCCCAAAGGAAATAACAAACTCCTCCTTTTATTTCAACGCCTGGAAAACAATCTGCAGCGTTATAAAAATCATTGATTTGCCTTATTCTTGTATCTGCAATCATTTCGGCACGGAAAGAATCCAAACCCTTGCCGCCAGCAAACCAACGTGACGGGATAATCATTGTAAGGTATCGTGGGTTCAATTTTTTCGCTTGTTGAACAAAATACTGATAGATGGGTTTTGCACTTGCCTGATTTCCTCCATCGCTCAACTGATACGGCGGATTGCCGATAATCACATCAAATTTCATCTTAAATTTCTCCTCTGGTCTTATCGTGTGAATGAATTCATAAGCATGGGTTTCGAGCGATGTGTCGCGATTATATTCAGACTTGGATGCACCGCAACATTTGCATTTTTCCCCCTCCCATATGTGCACAGTTTTCTTGAATCGAATATTGCCGTCTGCGTCCTCAAAATTAGAGATGGAATATTTGCAGTTAGGATATTTAGAACAATAAACGCTTCGGCGACTGAATAAAGATGTCAATTCGGTTATCGCTATCCCGAATATTTGTTTATGAAATATGTGGTCGATGCGCTCCTGTAAATCGGGGATTTCGACTTTCAATCCCACAAGTAATCTCTTTGCGATCTCGCGAAGGAACACACCAGACTTGCATGCAGGATCCAAAAAAGTTGTGTTCTTGTCTCGAAAAAGTTCCTCAGGCAGCATATCAAGAATTTTATTCACCAGGCTCGGTGGTGTAAAAACTTCATCACTGCTTAGATTAGAAAGACAGGTCAATACATCCGGATTGTATGTATTACTGAGATCAACCATGTTCATGCACCCTCCTGTAATATATTGGCGGAAATTCCGCTATCGGCAATGGGATAAGTGCTTTGATCTCTTTATCATATTCCCATCCGACCATTAGAAGTGTTGTTTGTTTTTTGTGTCCATCCAACATTTGATCGAGCCGAAAATCGCGCCGTTTTAGCAAACTTTCTGAAACCATGGACCATTCGGAGAAAATAATCGGCGTGTTGTCTGCCGCTTTCAGCGTCAGGGCATCGCCACATAAAATATTACGCGAAAGAATAAATTTCACTGCCTCGCGTGTTGCATCATTCGCTTCGTTTCTACAAACAGCACTGTATTCTTTATCGAATATTGAGAACATGCGTCTGCAACATTCATCCACATTATCCTGCAGGATATCCACCCCGTATATACTGGTGATTGCCAGAACAGCATATCTTTCGTAATCAACGATGTTTCTGCCGTACCGCGACCTTACTACATTCAGCTTGCGCATTAAGATTTCTGCGAGAAAATTGCCATCCCCACATGCCGGCTCCAAGAACCGTGAGTCTATTCTCTCAGTCTCCTGTTTTACAAGATCGAGCATTGCATTGACCTCACGATCGGATGTAAAAACCTCTCCGTGATCTGCTACTCTTTCCCTTGATTTAATCTGTGATTTCTCATCATTTGCCATCTGTTTACTCTCTGCTCACTTTGGTTGGATGTGTTTCATCCATAGAACGTGTTGCTTGTGTATATCTCTTTTCGCTTGCGGGCTTCGATTCAGAGTCGAACTTTCATTTCAATCGAGTAGGTTGTGTGTCAACGCAAAAATGCGTGATGCAGACAGTTTTTAATGATGAGCGAATAATGATTGATTATGAGCAACGAACCTCGCATCGTGTTCGGTATGAAAGATGGTGAATTTGTTCACATTGACTCTCTTTCATTAACTGGAAAGGATTGCGGTTGCGTGTGTCCGGTCTGCGGAACTCCATTAATCGCGAAACACAAAAGAAAAAGGAACACGAACCATTTTGCGCATGCATCGGGCACGGAACGCGCCGAATGTTATGAAACTGTATTGCACCAAATGGCGAAAAAGATTCTTTCTGAGATTAATTACATCGTTTTACCAGGATTGAATATCAAACTCTCAAGCACAAAGTATGCTAGAAAATTTGTTTTCATTAGAGATTATCCTCCAGATGGAAAATTTAAAATCTCGGATGTAAGAATCGAGAAAAAAATTGAGGATGTGATTCCGGACATTGTGGTCATGGGCATAGATGGTTCTAAAATAATGATTGAAATATGTGTGACACATGCGGTTGATGAGACGAAACTCAATAAAATAGTAAAAATGGAACTCCCTGCGATTGAAATCGACCTGAGTGATTTTAACTTAACACCGGATTCCTATGCGGTACTGAAGAAAATATTAATCGACGAGACGAATAAAAAGATGTGGTTGTTTCCAACTTCAGCAAATGGCCAACCTTTGAATAGATTTATTCAGTATGTTAAATTCGACTCCATAAATGAGTGTATTTCTAAGTGTCCACGCAAAGAAGAAATCTCAAAAGATTTTTATGTGGAACTGATCCCTTGTAATTATTGCGAACATAAACTCAAACCAGTTGGCATTTCTCCGAAACCATTGAAGAATAATGAGGCATATTGTATAGGGAACTACGGAATGGTTGATTTTTTGAATCCCGAACACGACAGTTGCAAGATGGATATCCGCTAAACGACCCTACAACCCTCATACTCGATTATTCCGTCACCTCTGCAAATCGGTATAACAAGGTCAGTATCGGCTCGGCGGAAGAGGTATGTCCAGTGACGAGAACATATCTTTCATCTCCTTC
>Ga0209628_10001794_pt1 | contig 14182 bp, 13 predicted proteins | sample TergutCu122P4_FD_187285 | JGI IMG/M metagenome (GOLD analysis project Ga0209628, IMG submission 187285) | Cubitermes ugandensis P4 segment gut microbial communities from Kakamega Forest, Kenya - Cu122 P4 (SPAdes) (version 2) | ecosystem: Host-associated > Arthropoda: Insects > Digestive system...
TGAGACTAATTTCGCGAGTTTCGAGAAATGCGTGGATGTCCTGGGCGGCCTTGAGTACAATGTGGAGCGCCGGATGTACTTTCCGGAGGAAGGCATCGATCTGATGCCCGGTAAGCAAAGGCTTAACGGGAATAAGGCTCTTCAATATGTGCGATGGCGCGGGGATCCTACCGCCGATATAGGCCGGGTAGCCCGCCAGCAGAAGTTCATTAAAGCTTTTCTTGAGCAAATACCTATAGTGGCGTCCATCCCCAAGCTCCCCGGGCTCATCAGCGAGCTGCGGGAAAATGTCCTGACTGACATGACAGGCGCGCAAATGTTGAACCTTGGCCTCACTTTCGCGGGCAATATAAGCAATATAAGCTTTTCCAGCGCGACTTTGCCCGGCGAGGCGAAGACGATAGGCGGCGCCGCTTACTGGGTACTGGATGAGGCCGCGGCTCTTGAGCTTATTTTAAACGCCGTCAATCCGCCCCCTCCCGCGCCTGACGCGGACGCCCAAGCGGAGCCGGATGCGGCGGGCGCGGTGGCTGAGGGCGCGGTGGCTGAGGGCGCGAGCGCGGTGGCCGCGGGCGTCTAACGCTCAAAATACGACACATAACTCAGTTCATGCTTACCGCCGGGAAACATATCCCGATACAAATCCACAAAATAATCATCGGTCATGCTCGCGATATAATCAGCCGCTATCAGGCATTTTTCCTCATTCAAATAGTCATTGGCCGGATCGGTCATGTCAAGGTAATAGCGACGGTTTTGATTGATATAATCCACATGATGGCGATACACCCAAGCGTCCCGCCGCTCCGACGTCAAATCATCAAGGAGCTTGTAATATATCGCTTTAAACATAGGCTGGACGCTTTCCGTATAAATACCGGCCAGCTTTTTATTTTGATATATAACGCGGTAATTTTCATTCTTGGCAACCCTAAGCTCATCGGCAAAAGCCTCATCCATGGATAAATGATCTTTACCATAGCTGTTTTCTATAATATTGACAGAGACATTGTTGATGATTTCGGCGTTTTCCTGGCCGATTTCCGACGAGCCAAACACCATATCATCGGGAATCAGCCGCGCCCGCCTCGCGTCCTGCCTGTCCTTACCAAGATACGCGATCATATCGCAGACGCGAACAACGCAAGCTTCAAGCGTAGCGGGAATCTGGCTGACCACAAAGGACGCGTCATGACAGCATGCTTGCATATCCGCGTCAAGATTGTCAAAGCCATAATCAGACCGCTTATAAGGTTTATACCGCGGGTTGACAAACTCTCCGTTGTGGCAAAGGATGCCATCAAGAGTCTGCAAGGTCATATTACGGCAAAACAGCTTATCCAGAACTCTGACACTCTGTACATTGTGGTGAAACAACCTTCCCGTCTCAGCATAAAGAAGGTCGCTGAGAAAAGTCTCACCCGCGTGGCCAAAAGGGGTATGCCCCAGGTCATGACCAAGCGCGACAGCTTCGATAAGGTCGAGATTAAGGCCAAGAGCGCTTCCGATATTTCGCGCGACCCGGGATACGAGCTGCACATGAAGGGCTCTGCGCGTGATATCATCGTCCCGGTATAGGGAAAAAACCTGGGTCTTATCAGTGTATCGATTGTAGTATGGCGAATGAAGGATCTTCTCCACATCCCTCACGAAAGCCGGCCGCCATATAGTAGCGGTGTCGCGCCCCGGATTTTTGCGGGTCGCGGACTCTTCAGACGCGCGCCAGGGATTGACCCAGGCCCTTTGGCGATCTTCGGCGATACGCTCCTGTAATGTTTTTGAAAGCTCCGTATAATGAAGCATGTATGGTTTTCCTCCGCGCCGCGTCGCTATCAGTATAGCCGCGGACGTTTGTTGATTTTCCTGCGCGTGACGCGCGTATCGCGCTTATCAGTATGATTTTAACAAGGAGACAGGGTAAATGCAATCAAACGGTGAGCAACGCTTCCAGATAATAGATATTCTCGGTTTTCCTGTAGCGAACGTGGATATGAGCGAGGCTGTCGCCGCCGCCCTCCGCTTGTCCAAGCGGGGGAGCATGGCCCGCGTTGTTACGGCCAATGCCGAAATCATGTACCACAGCCACCGGGACCCGGCCATAGGTAAATTGCTGCGGGAGGCGGACCTCATCATACCAGACGGCATTGGCGTGGTGAAGGCGTCGGCCATGCTCGGCCGCCCGCTCAAAACCAGAGTCGCGGGGGCTGATCTGACGCTTGAGCTGGCGGCCCTGGCGGCGGCGAAAGGTTACTCGATATATCTTCTTGGCGCGTCGCGGGAGTCCCTCACCGGCGCGGTCGCCGCGTTGAAGCAAAAGCATCCGTCGTTGAATATCGCCGGATACCATGACGGATACTTTAACGCTGAGCAAAAAGAAGCTATACTGCTGGAGATTCAAGAAAAAAAACCGGACTTCCTATTTATCGGGATGGGCTTCCCCGCCGAGCACAGATTCGCTTCGGAAAATAGGGATCGATTGTCCGGGGGGGTAATGATAGGCGTAGGTGGCACAATTGACGCGTTAAGCGGGAAAGTTAAACGCGCGCCTCTATGGGTACAGAGGCTCAACCTTGAGTGGGCCTACCGCTTCGCTCAAAACCCCAGGCGACTGAAGCGGTTTTGGGCCCTGCCCGGCTTTATGCTCGCGGCATATAGTCAAAAACGGGCGGAATCCCGCGCGCGAGCGAAGGAAAATTGAAAACGCGTTTTATAACGAGGCAAGAGGCGATATGGCAGATAAAATTCTTGTAGTAGACGATGAGCGGGAAATCGCGGATCTGATTGAACTATACTTAAAAAACGAAAATTACGCTGTCTGCAAATGTTATTCAGCGAAGGAAGCGCTTGCTCATATCGAGTCCACCCGGCTTGATCTCGCTATTTTGGATATTATGTTGCCGGAGACTGACGGACTCGCGATATGTCAGAGGATACGCGAAAAATACACTTATCCGATTATTATGCTGACCGCTAAAGACTCCGAGACTGATCAGATCACTGGATTAACGCTCGGCGCGGACGATTATATTACCAAACCATTCCGCCCTCTTGAGCTGGTGGCCCGGGTCAAAGCGCAGCTCAGGCGGTATAAAAAATACAGCGGCGAAGCGCCTAAGGAGGAGCGCGGAGTAATCACGCGGGCCGGCCTTATTATCAATACGCTTACGCGCGAGGTGTTGTTGAATGAAAAGCCTCTGTCTTTGACGCCTACAGAGTTTTCTATCCTGCGCGTACTATGTGAAAGCGAGGGCAAGGTCGTCAGCTCTGAAGCCTTATTTCATGAGATCTGGGGCGATGAGTATTTTACAAAGAACAACAATACGATCACAGTGCATATCCGTCATCTGCGGGAGAAGCTCGGCGATACAATGGACAATCCGAAGTACATTAAGACAGTATGGGGCGTAGGGTATAAAATCGATGCCTAGACTTTCGCGTAAACCTGACTATAAGGCGCTTGAGCGAAAAGTATTCGCGAAGATCGTGTTCATCACCTTCTCCGCGGTTTTGATCGTGTTTTTACTCGCGAGCGCCGCGAGGGGATACGCGGGAGACTTTATCGTCAGAATCTTGCGCGTGATTTTCGGAATGAGACTGGATGACGCGCTGCGATTATATAATCAAATCGTCCGTAATAATATAGAGTTCATCCTCTGTGTAGCCGTAGCCGGGCTTTTTATATTGCTGTCCCGCGCCCTGCTCTCTCAATTTGGCAGATATTTCAATGAGATCAGCGATGGTCTGGACGCGCTCGCGGACAATGAGGACGGGGTGATAAAACTATCCCCGGAAATGGCTACTATGGAGCGAAAACTGGTGGCGATAAAGCGCGCGTTGGATGAAAGGCAGCGGGACGCGAAAGCGGCGGAGCAAAGAAAGAATGAGCTGGTAATGTATCTCGCCCATGATATCAGGACGCCTCTGACCACAGTCATAGGATACCTTAGCCTGATATGTGAAGCGCCCGAGACGCCACTTGATAAGAAAGCGAAATACGCGAACATCGCTTTGGACAAAGCCTATAGCCTTGAAAAGCTCATTGATGAGTTTTTTGAGATCACCAGATATGATTTCAGGCTCAAAAGCTTATCCAGGGAACGGGTTGATTTATGCGTCTTGCTATCGCAGATGACTGAGGAGTTTTTTCCGGTTCTCAGTGAGCGCGGCAAACGGATCGAGTCGCGCGTTCCGGAAAATATCACGGTATATGGCGATCCTGACATGTTGGCCAGAGTATTCAATAATGTGCTGAAAAACGCCGCGGCGTACAGCCCGGATGACAGCGTCATAGACATATCAGCGTCGGTCGGGGAAGGTAGGGCGCGCGTAGTCTTCACAAATGACGGTCGCGTTCCGGAAGACAAACTCGACACGATATTTGAGAAGTTTTACAGGCTGGACAACGCGCGCTCTTCCGAAGGTGGCGCGGGTCTCGGACTCGCTATCGCGAAAGAGATCATCACAGCGCATGATGGCCGAATATTCGCGGAAAGCGACGGAATAAAAACATCCTTTATCGTGGAGCTTCCCGAAGCGTAATGAGTCGCTTAAAGCGGCGCTAATCTTTATAAATTCTTAGGAAAACATCAATCCCGCGTTAATAAACAGGCCCCTCACTCTGACTATACTGAGATAAAGACGCGTTAAATCTCCTTTGTCCCATCATTGTCTGGTTTGATTATACCGCGCGTCTCCTTGGGGGGCTGTATTTGAAAAAGTCATTATACAAAGCAAGGACTTTCTTGCTTGTGGTATTATTTGGATTGTATCTTTTTTCGGTCGCGAAAATGACCCTATTCAGGATGGCGCAGCCGGGATATGCCGCCGTAAACTTAATCCCATTCAGGCAAATATCTGAATATATGGGATTTATAGTTAACGGGTATCGGAGCGTGGGGATTTATAATTTATTGGGGAACGTGGTTTTACTCCTGCCCCTCGGATATCTGTGCGCGTTGTTGTTCCCAAAAACCCGCGGCTGGCTAAATATCGCGACGATCTCGTTTTGCGTGAGCTGGTCAATAGAGTTCGCGCAATACATCACAGCTCGCGGTCAGGCGGATGTTGATGATTTGATTTTAAACGCGCTTGGGGGAATAATCGGGTACTCAATCTTTGTTTATACCTCAAAAAAGCCGCGGAGATCATGGCGCGCCGCGCCTGTAAGAGCGATAGTCACGGGCGGTGTCGCCGCGATGACCCTAATCATTGTTTTCTCCGGCTTTTTTGGCGTAAGGAGCCTGAGATTACGCGATAATCCTATGATGACGAGAGCGCGAGTCATGTCCGGGACGCGAGGCGCGCCCGGGGTGATGGACGCGCCTGGGACGCGAGGCGTGCCCGGGGCGATGGGCGCGCCTGGGTCGATGAGCGTGCCTGGGACGATGGACGCGCCTGGGACGCGGGGCGCGCCCGGGAGGCTTCTCGCGCTTGACGACAACGCTTCCGAGCTCAGACATGATCCCCTCAATCCAGCCACTCCTGTCGATCAGGCCGGGACTCCATGGTTTTTGATATTAATCAACGAGAGCAATCCCCTTCCGGACGATTACCCCCTTGAGCTATATAAACTTTCAAACGGGCAGTCTGTCGATATTAGAATATATGACGCGTTGATGGATATGCTTGACGCCGCGAAAAGCGATGGAATAAACGCTGTCGTCTCCTCAGGTTATAGATCACGGGATGACCAGCGGAAACTGCTGGATGAAAAAATAGCCGCTCACGTAGCGTCGGGTATGACATCGCGTGAGGCCGCTTCCGCCGCTCAGGGCTGGGTCGCCGCGCCTGGGGCAAGCGAGCATCATTCGGGTCTCGCTGTCGACATCAACGCCGATGGCGTCGGCTCCGCGGGACATGAGGTGTATGCCTGGCTCAACGCCAACGCTTACAAGTACGGCTTTATCCTTCGCTATCCGCCAGGTAAATCCGCGATAACAGGCATATATAACGAACCATGGCATTATCGTTTTGTCGGAGCAGAAGCCGCCGCGGATATCAACGAGAAGGGGTATTGCCTGGAAGAGTATCTTCTGTCGCTTGCCGATTAATTCTTCTAATGACAATCAGCGAAACGAAAAGAGCCTGCCTGATCATCACGCGCGACCGGGCAGGCTCTTACGTATCATTTACTAATCCATCATTAGTTCCTGCTTATTTGTATCTCTCCTTCGACTCGGCGAGTTCCTCGCTCCAATCCAGGTGGCGGAAACCATCTCCCCGAACGTCGTTCTTTATCCATGCCATAAAATCTTCCCACATATCGGGCGTCCACATTGTGTCTATCTGGGCTGTGCTGTATACCTTCTCTCCCAGTCTCGTAAAGCCAAACACGTCCTTTATATGGGATTTTTCGGCGCCAACCACGCAAAGCTCAGCCATATGCGGAGGTATAAAGAGTACACCGGAAATAGTCGCGAACACCACGTCACCAGGCAGACAAACCGCTCCACCGATCTTAGTAGGCGCGTTGAAGCCTGTCATTATTATCTCCGCTATGGCGGTGGGATCCTCACCGCGATGATAGACCTGCAGATTGGGTATTTTTACGATCTGCTCCATATCCCGGATACCTCCCCAGATGACCGCGCCTCCCCGCACAGTCCTGGTCGCGATGGCGGTGGACAGATTGCCGCCTACATAAGTGCCTTGAAAAACTTTATCAAAGAGGTCGATGACTATGACATCATCTTCCACGAGGGAGTCAATGACCCATTGGTTGTAGTTGCCTTTACGCCCTTCCACATTGTGTCCGTAATCAAAAAGAATTTCGTGAAGATCCGGCCGCAGCGGCACGAGAGTGCTGGTTACCGCGCGCCCGATCAGGGGCTGTCCGGGCTTTGTCGTTTGAAAACCCCCTACGAAGTTGTATTTATAACCAGCTCTCCATAGCGGCCCCCAGGCTTCCTCAAGGGTCATCTTGCCAAGCCTGCGCAGTATATCATCGGACACTTTTGGGCGGCCGTCATCAAAACGCTCGCCTGTCCATTTACCTGTGATGTGAATGATATCTTCTTTATTGCTGAATCTCATATATCGTTCCTCCATTTTTCGCTTATTAATTGTGTATCATTAACTCCATAACCTGTGGTTGCTCGTGTCAAAATCCCACGCGCTTGTCTCTTCCCAGAGCCCGGGAACATCCGGATGCAAATGCTCGCGCAGTAATTCGTCATTTAGGTCGTCTATACCAAGTCCCGGCTTATCCGGCAACTGTATATATCCGTCTTTGACCAGCGGCTTAGGAAGGCCAACAGCTATATCATCGTACCAGGGTACATCCACGGAATGCATCTCCAGAGCGAGGAAGTTCTCCGTGGACGCCACTGAGTGAACAGCCGCCATGCAGGCTATCGGGCTTTCAGCCATATGTACCGCCATCGCTACGCCATACTCCTGAGCGAAATCCCCGATCTTCTTATTTTCGAGTATGCCGCCGCTTGTGAGAATATCCGGATGGATGACAGCGAGCCCGCCCGCCTCAAAAAGCGGCTTGAACCCCTCTTTAAGGTATATATCCTCTCCTGTGCATATCGGCGTGGTGGTCGAGCGCCGCAGGATAGCGTACTGCTCGGTAAGCTGCCATGGAATAAGATCCTCCGCCCACGCGAGATTAAACTTTTCCAATCTCCTGCATAGCTTGATACAATCCTCAAGCCCGAGATGCCCAAAATGATCGATGGAAAGAGGAATTTCATATCCTATGATGCTTCTTACGCCCGCGGCGTACTCCTCAAGCATGTCAAGACCTTTGTCAGTAACATGAATGCAGGTGAAAGGATGCGCGATATTGTTGATCTCATAGTTTCTGTACTGAGCTTCCCTGTACGCGTCCGGGTCATTCTTTCTGTTTTTCCTCGTTTGCGCCAGGCGGTCTCTTCTTTTTTTAAACTCCTCAATAAAGCCAAGCGGAGCGGACAGAGCGCCGGGAGTGTCATACAGCAAAGGGATTCCCAGGTCCATCTTCAGGAATGTGTATCCCTTAGCCATTCGCTCCTTGAGGGCCTTGCCCATATCCTCGCCCGTATGTTTACCTCCGACATCGGTATCGCAGTACATGCGGATTTTATCCCTGAACTTGCCGCCCAGCATCTGATATATAGGAACGCCATAGGCCTTGCCCGCGAGATCCCAGAGCGCTATTTCCACGCCGGACACGCCGCCCCCCTGTCTGGCCGGCCCTCCAAACTGCTTGATTTTTCTGAACAAGCGGTCTATATCACAGGGGTTTTCGCCCAACAGGATATGCTTTAGCATAAGGGCGTAAGTCTTGCTCCCGTTGTCTCGTACCTCGCCGAATCCTACAAGACCCTGGTTCGTGTACATTTTCAACAGCGTACAATGCATGGGCGCTCCGACGATATCACAAAACCTGATATCAGTGATACGCAGCTCAGATGGTCTCCCGCCAGTGGATATGTTTGCCAATACCCCGGAATTTTCTTTTATCATTTACCCTCCCCCTCGTATTTTCAGTCAGTCCTTTGGTTTGTCATTAAGTCCGTATTTCCCGCCTGACGTTTTATCTATCCCATTGTAACATGTTATTTGCGTTTTGGCTTCCTTACAGCGACACATGCCTGCGCGAGATAGTTTGAGGGGTCCTGGATTGTAGTTTCCTCCAACAGATACATGAGATAAACAGGTCCTGATATGACTAAGTTATGTTTCTCCACATAGTCTGACATACGCTCGGGCAGATCGCCCAACTCCCCGTAACCCCCGCGGGTAAAACCTATCAGATATTCTCCGGCTTTTCTTATATAGTATCCGGTAGGGTCAATTGAGAAAAAATGCTGAGGCCTGCCCGGGTCGGCGACAAAGGCCTCCATATCGTCATAATATCCCCCGACAGGGAAGCTGAGATTTACATAAGCCAAATGATGGAGCTGAACAAAATCCGTGAGGGGCTCGATAAATGTGTCTCCCTCTCTATACACATTTCGCGGCCATAATATCAGCTCTTTATCCTCTCTGTGCATTATGGATATTGTATTGATAGCCTCATCATCCAGTCTCATACCGTAGTTAATCAGCTCTCGGCGCGCGTGTATTATAGAGTAACGCATCCTAAGCTGGCGCATCTCCATATCCATCTTTCGCTCTTGCCTGTCCAGGATTCTCGCGAGCTTATCCGGATCCCGCTCCTTGCGCAGATCCGCTATGGTTTTTAACGGTATTCCCAGATCGCTCAGCACAGTAATAAAATTGAGCGAGGTGATCTGTATAAGGGAGTAATAACGATAATTGTTGTCCGGATTGCGCATCACGGGTGAGAATAGACCTATATCATCCCAATACCTCAGTGTCGAGGTTTCAACCCCTGTTATTTGTGAGTACTCTTGTATGGTGTAGAAATCTTTAGAATGTTCCTCTTCCTCACTTTGTTCAATTTCTATATTGATTTCTTCGGCTTGTGTCATTACCGTTTTACCTCCTTTGTCGATAAATGGGACTATAAAAGGTAGTAACAATTATTATATATTAAAAAGGTAAATCCATCCATCAGTTTTCGTCATGTCTTTTAAGTTTTCTTTAACTTTTTCTCCTTCATTTCAATGCTTTCCCCGGGAGCGAATGTGTTACAATTCAAAGTAAATCGGCGATAAGCGGGAGGGATCGGATATATGGGAACCGTGATAGGACTTGATATAGGAGGCACAAATCTGAGAATCGGCTTGGCGCGTGATGGTATTTTGGAGCGCGGGGCTACCTATTCTTCTCATGAAACATTGACGGACGGCGATGAGATAGAGCTTCTCGCCGCTTTAATCGACAATTTTCGCGGTGATGACAAGAAATGCCCCATATCCATAGGATTTCCCGCCGCTATAGGATCCGATGGGAAAACCGTCTTGAATCTGCCGAATATTATAAAACGCGATGGCTCCCACGCCTTTTCCGGAAAAAACGTGGTTGACCCGCTGGAAAAAATACTCGGCGTCAAAGTCATGATCAATAAGGACGCGAATCATCTTTTGCGCTATGACGCGTTTAAAGCGGGCGCTGACGGGGTGCTTGTCGGCTGCTATATAGGCACGGGTTTCGGTTCCGCTGTCATGATTGACGGCAAGTTTGTCAAAGGAAAGCATAGCTCAGCGATGGAAGCGGCACATATACCCTTTTATAAAAGCTCGATTCCGTGTAACTGCGGCAAGACGGGATGCGCGGAATGCCACGCCTCGGGCAGAGCAGCGACATACATGCTACGTGATCATTATCCCGGCATGAGCTTCGCCGAGGTATACGGCGAACACGCCCATGAGGCGCCGGTACTCGATCTCATTGAGGGCATAGGGGTCACAATCGCGATATTGGCTACTTTGTTTGACCCGCATATGTTATTTATCGGCGGCGGCGTGATCTCGCCGGAGTTCCCAAAAGATATCCTCATCGAGTCTATCCTGCGAAACTCCCTCGCGCCCTACCCGAGGAACGACCTGAATATCCACTTCTCTGAGCATGACGCGTTCGCCGGCGTGATAGGCGCGGCTCTATCCGCGGAAAACCAGGCGTAAGCCGGCGTTAATCTGATTTGACCGGAAAGGCCCGCGTTGTCATAATTACTTCCATATTAAGGTAATTTATTGCTATGTTAGACACAGAATATTACACAAAAATACTATATAACAAAGAAACCGGCAAAGAGCGGTATGGCCTTATCCAAAAGGAAGCCGCGAATATTTACGCCCAAAACAACATAGAATATTGCTGGGATTTCGCAATGGAGTGTTACAGCAGTGAAATCTATTATATTCAAGCGTTGGGTGTCTATATTTTGGGTCTTATCGGAAACCAAAAAGCGATAGATTACCTAAAAAATATAGTTAGTAAGAATCCAGCGTGGCAGGTACAAGAATTCTTAGCGATGGCTGTAGATAATTATTGCGAGCAAAACGGATATGAAAAGTCGCTTACGACAATACATGAATGGATGGATGATCAAAACGCGAATGTCAGGCGGGCTGTGATTGAGGGATTAAGAATATGGACAAAAAGACCCTATTTTAAAGATAATCCTGAATTGACAATCAAACTTCTATCAAGGCTGAAGACTGACGAGAGTGAGTATGTAAGAAAATCCATTGGAAACGCCTTGAAAGACATAAGCAAGGAATTCCCTGAGCTTGTAAAAAAGGAACTAGATAGTTGGAAATTGGATACTAAGGAAGTAAAACAAGTGTACAAATTAGCAAGCAAGTTTTTGGAATGGTGGTAAGGAAACGATTGAAAAATATCTGTCTCGACAAATTAAGGATTATATAAATGCTTAAGAATTTTGATATGTCTTTCCTCGGCGTCATGGTTGACATGGCTGGTTGCCCGAACCGCTGCCGTCATTGCTGGCTCGGTAGCCATAAGAACGGCAACATGACCATTGATGATTTTCGTTGGATAGCTGAACAATTCAAGAATTGGCGGGACGAAGAAGGCATAGGTATCGGCGAACTCGGTTTTTGGAGTTGGTGGCGCGAACCGGATTACCGTGACGATTACCGCGTATTATGGCTGCTTGAACAGGAGTTGTCCTCGCCGAGCCGGGCGGCGCGTTATGAGTTGCTGTCCGTTTGGCGGCTTGCGCGGGATGAAAGTTACGCGAAATGGGCGGCGTCTTTACAAATATCGCACGATAAAAGCAACCCGAAATGGGTGGATGACCCAAAACTAAAAGCCTGTCAGATTACATTCGGCGGCATGGAAGTAAACACAGATTGGTTCGTCCGGCGTGAAGGGGCGTTCAAAGAATGGCTGCTTGCCACGGAACGGCTTATTGAGGCGGGTATATCCCCGCGATGGCAGTTGATCGTCACTAAACGCTGTTTGCGCGAACTTGACGAATTTGTCCTGCTAATGAAAGAACTTCGTTTATGGGAACGCTGCGAAGCGTTCGGCGGTAAATTTGAGGTTTTCATCGCTAACGGTTCCCCGGAGGGAAACTGTATTGAAATCGAGGATTTGCGTATCGAGGAAAAAGACTTGCCTTTTATATCCCCTGAGCTTATTTCACTTAGCCGAGACGGGCTGAACATGGGAAAGCCGGAATATCTTCTTGTCGAGGAATCGCTGTCCCGAAAAGACGCGCCAAATCTTCACGCGTGGATTCCGTGTGTCGCGGTAAACGCCGACTTCGACGTATACCCAAACATCGCCGAGCCGACAGAATGGTGGCGGCTCGGAAACTTAAAAACAGATGGTGTGGATGCAATAATCAGAGCATACCGGGATGAAACCACGCCCGGTATGAGAGCCAACCGCGAAATCCCGATACGCGAGTTGGCGCTACGATACGGCGACCCGAACAGTTCGCGTATGTATGATGGTACGGACATTCTTTGCCGTTGGATGCGCCAATGGGGCATCGATTACATGAAGGGACGAAGATGAGCAGGAGTATATACATTTTAAACTTCCGTAAAAGCACTTGAGCATATCATGGATTTATTTGCTTCTTATTGCTATACTAAATTCTGGTTTCCGACAGAAACGTTAAGTCACATGGACATTATTTGTATTATAGGAGTTGGGATTATGGATGATTCATTAATAAAGAAGCAAATCATTAATTTTGAAAAAGCAAGGAAAAACTTATTGCTATTAATTCTCTGTACTTCCATCAACCTGTTATTAGCTATATTTAGAGCTAATTTTTATTTGCTCTTTTCCGCGACAGTACCATTATTTGTTTTTTCTATTTTTCAAGAGATTGCTGAAAATATGCAAAGTAGTGGTATTTTAACTACAGGAACGGTAGTCGCGGCAATAATAGTCTTTATATATTTTTTGTTTTGGGCTTTATCAAAACGCAATCGTATTTTTATTTTATTCACGCTGATATTATTTAGCTTTGATTGCCTATTGTTTGTATTTTTATCACTACTTGATGGCTTTAATATTTCATATGTTTTAGATATCGTTTTTCACATTTTAATTTTATACTACTTGATTATTGGGGTAGTTGCTTGGGCGAAATTGCGTGGGATAAGACCTGATTATATAAATTCTATAACGCAGAATAATATAACGGCGAATATGGAAATTCAAACAGGTATGATGAACCAAGATAATGGTATCAATATTGAGATGGATATGAAAAAATCATCTCCTATGCGGACAGATGATAAAAAGGGACGGATCCTTATTACCTCTAATTTCGGTGAAATGCAAATCAATATGAAACGCACCCGGGGCTTAACCGAGTTAATCGTAAATGGCATGGTTTATGATGAAATAAAGTGCGTATTAGAAACAGATTATTCATTATACGCATATGTAAATGATGTTCAAATAACCGGCAAGTTTGATGGTAAAACTTCGCATATGTATCTTTATGCTGATAATGTATTGCTAAAGAAAAAGTTAAGACTCTTCTAAGAATGTGATCCAAACTCACAGTTACCGCGCGGTAGTTTTTTTTGTGTGTTAGACGCATGGCTTATTTTATATTATATTGAGAGGGCTGACATGAAGAGTACCAAGTTATACGTTATATCAATTATTGCGTTGAATATGATGTTCTTGCTGTTTCTCTTTACAGCATGCTCAAACAGGAATCCTGATAATGAGCCTTTCAATACGACGATAAATGGACAAGTTGTAACTATTCAATTCAATGATGGAACTACATCAGAAGGAATTATCAAGTCTGACAAGGGAGAATACGCTTTTTCTTACCCCTTTTCCGATACATTTTCAGTCATATATCCAAACGGATATGCTTATTCACATAAGAGTCTGAATGGCGCTATTGCCGCGTCTTCTGGCAGTTATGACTCAACCGAAGCATTAGGATATATCGGTGGCATTAGTCTTGAAATGGCTGTACAGTCAGCGGCTCGATTAAAATCGGCTAATCAAAGAATAGTGTCACCATTTGTATCAATATTACTTTTAGGAATAGGCATATTCAGTATTATCTCTCCAAGAAGCTTATGGTGGCTGTCCAGAGGTTGGATGTATAAAAATGTAGAGCCATCAGATTTAGCCTTGGTAATATATCGGGTAAGCGGAGTAATCGTTGTGTTGTTCGGTATTGTTTCCTTTTTTGCTTAACTGTCTTATTATAAATAATCCAAATGATTAAGGCGCGGATAAACCCGCGCCTTAATCTGTCGATATTATAATTTAAGCGTACCGCTCTGTTATCGCAATACTCTGCCGGAGCCATCTCCGCCCATCAAAGTCT
>Ga0209628_10001795_pt1 | contig 14174 bp, 6 predicted proteins | sample TergutCu122P4_FD_187285 | JGI IMG/M metagenome (GOLD analysis project Ga0209628, IMG submission 187285) | Cubitermes ugandensis P4 segment gut microbial communities from Kakamega Forest, Kenya - Cu122 P4 (SPAdes) (version 2) | ecosystem: Host-associated > Arthropoda: Insects > Digestive system >...
GTGACTTTAAACAATCAATCGAGAAGTTTTATGCAAACAAACATTTGTCGCCCACTGATCAACTCAAAGCAACGCCCTACTACCCCACGCCCCACATGTTGGCCCAGTTTGCCTCCATGGCATACCATGACTGCAAACATGGAGATCCTAAGCCTCCTAATGGCTGGAAGTTGCTAACGACAGCATCTCATTTTGGGATCAAGAACGGCTATTTTGGAACAGCCTACTGGCATCCGGAACATCAGCAAGTGGTGATTGTTCATCGAAGTACTGATATTAAAAGTGTTGGTGTTAGTGTAGCAGATGTTAAAGGTGTTTTACTTAGCAACTGCTTCGATCAAATGAGTTCCGCCAGCACATTTGCTAATAAGGTGGTCGCAGTTCTGCAAGAAATAGAGCAAGAAAAGACAGTCAGTTTCGAACTATTTTTCACCGGTCACTCGTTAGGGGGATGGCTTGCGCAGATCACTACATTTACCACAGAGTACCTTGAAGATAATGGAGGTATGTTTCTGAAGAAAATGCAAAGGAAATATCTCGATCCACTTGCAAGCAGCACTGTTCAAGATAGTCATGATGGTAGAGAGGGTTGGCTGGCATTTACCACTAAATATCTTAAGGATATAGCAGGTATACCTCTTGAGAAACAGAAAACAAAAGAACACGAACCACTTGCAAAAAACATAGTGCAAGACAGTCATGTCAGACACAGTTATCATCCACACACAGTAGTTTTCGACAGCCCAGGTTGCAAATATATGTTGTCACAAATGGCCGACGAATTTGATGTACGCCTGCACGGGAGTTCCATTGATTTGCAGCACTTAGATATCACCATTTATCTGTCTGCTCCAAATTGCATCAATACCTGTAACTCACATTTAGGGACAGTCTATCGCATCTTTACTGATTTGTCTGATATGGGCAGGAAGGAAAAACATGCTGCATTGTACAACCTAGCAACATATAGTATGGACAAAATTGTGAAAGTTTTTGACCCTGAAACAGGGCAAGTGCATAAAGACGATAAAGGTGAACTAAAAATACGAGAGGTGGTTGATTGGCCTGTTAGTGCATTCTTAAGGGGTGATGCAAAATTGAATAGTTTCTTTAAATGGGCAGAGCAACTTAATAATTACCACCCTGAAGTAATGGACACTTTCTATAGCAAAGTTCCCAAGGGATACCCCCTGCTTCATTATCAAACAAAGGCTTACGACGAATGCACAAAAAGTCTAAGTGTTTTTACTCAGGATGAGCGGGAGTTCCTGGAGTGTTATCGTTGGTTACGTGATTTGAAGGATTTCTTTAAGCCTGGCGATCTGTTTTCTGTAATGAATAATTCTGAGGACAAAAAAGAAGCTAGACAAAAGTTACAGGACTTCAAGCTTGAAAATGAATGTGTTCGCTGTCCAGACGCTAGGACATTGCACAATCTCATTCCTTATGTGAAGCAGTTGGTTAGACTTTTCCCACAAATGAAGGACAAGGTAAAGAATCAATTGTCATCAACCCAAATAAGAAATAGAGTTTATCAATATGAAACTCAGCATTATGTTGAAATGATCCACCAAAGTGCACTTGATTTTAAATCTGTCACTATGGGTTTAAGAGAATTTCTTGATGGTGGCCAGCAAATTTGGCAAATACGAATGATTGACGGAGATGCTTGGACAGGGATAGCCAAGGTTTATCGGGTCCTCCAAAACACATCCTGTATGCACAATTACGCCAGTGAAGGTCACTATACCATACTGGAAACAGAGCGATTGCTAACGGTCAATCGAATGATAAATTTCAATGCACTAATGGCATCAATGGAAACACCGCATCTATTGATGATAGCATGCGGGACCAATCAGAGAGTTAATGATGAGCTAGAAAACATGTTCAAGGAATTGTTCAACATTCTGAAACAGAAGAACAATAAGAAAATTATTCTGACAACGCAATCAGAAAGTTACATCGCTGCTTTTATAAAGCAAATAGCCAGAGAAACACACCATAAAGGGTTCATTACAACAGATGAACAGTTAAATTGGAGTGACTTAACTGCCAGTTCGCAGAGAAAAATGTTAGAGAAGACAGTGATTTTTCAAGGCAGGTCAGTTACCTTAAATCAACTAACATCTGCTGAATCAATGACAGATTCCTTCGCCCTTGTTGACTTGTTACAAGAAAAGGACCTTAGAATTGGTGAAGAACTTGCAACGTCTGCTAGCAGTGGTTACAATGAAAGGTACTATATTGATAGAACTTTCAGTCAAAACATTGTCATTAGGCAGGACATTTCAAATGCTGAAAGACAAGGAAAATTCACAGATTTATTGGCCACTACTGAACTGGAATTCAAACAGCTCTGTCAGGAGAATCCAAAGAGTAATGTGCATTGGCTGGAGAAGGACAAGTCAGGGGAACTCATTTGGCAGCAGTCACAAGGGAACTTACAGACATTACGTAAATATATTGACACCCAGATATCCCACTGTTATGCTCCTAGCGATTTAGAAAATTTGTTGCAGCAAGCAAAGAACCAAAGGGTCATGCTAATTGCTGACAAAGCAGGAATGGGTAAAAGCACAGTATTGACTCATTTGTCTAAAAGAATCAAGCAAAAATACCCAGCCCATTGGATGGTTAGAACTGATTTAAACGAGTATGGAGAACTATTCAAGGCTCAGAAAGGAAAGAAGATGGATAAAGGTAGGGTACTTGAATTTGTATCAAAGGAAGTGCTAAAGCTTGAATCTAATTTAGAGAAGTTGTTGTTTAAGAAGTGCTTCGAAGGAAATGGAATTAGTAAAGTAGTGATAATGGTGGATGGATTTGATGAAATCTGTCCCGAGTACAAAGAGACAGTCAGTGACATGCTGCAAGTTCTGAAGCGGACTTCGTTAGAGCAGCTGTGGGTCACCACCCGACCCCACCTGAGAGAGGATTTGGAGGATAATCTGCAACAGCTGTCCTACAACCTACAGCCCTTCTCCGAAGATGAGCAAGTTGAATTTCTAAAGAAATTCTGGCTTCATACTTCAGATATTGAAGTCAAGAATCAACACCGGTTACAAATTTATGCTAAAGCATTAATCAGAAAATTGGCACAGTCAGTTAGTGATAAGGACAAAGAATTCACCGGCATCCCATTACAAACCCGATTGCTAGCTGACGCGTTTAAAGAGGAATTTAGATCATTTTATCTGTCAGAGAAATCAGAGCCTCAGTTACTGCACAAGCTAAACTTGGTGGACTTATACAGGTGGTTTATTGAAAGAAAATACGGTATATATTACAGAGAAAAGTCTAAAATTCCAGAAGGCAACATGGCTGCAGAATGGGTACAAGAACGCGATTTCAAATACATACAATTGGAGCATCAGCTGTTAGCCTTAGAGGCATTGTTTGCCGAGGATCTGGTGACATTTCTGAAAAATTATCACTATTCTACATTTTCAGATGAACAATTAGTTAGGATTGGGTTAGCGCAGAGAAACCAAGAGGGTAAGTTGCAATTCATCCACCGCACTTTTGCTGACTATTTTGTGGCTGAGTTTCTAGTGAACCAACTGACAAAGAAAACTAAACAGCACGTACAATTGAAGGAACTTTTATTAAATGAAGTTCTATTACGGAAAGACTGTCATGTAATTAGAGCCTTTTTGAATGGACTATTAGAAAATTCTAAGCCATCGACAGAGGCCTTGAAAGAGTACGGAGACCACCTCGATGAACAATGGAAAAAGGCAGTAGTACAAGGACCCCTCTTAGGTGCCACAACAGCACTACATAAAGCAGCGACAGAAGATAACGCTCGTATTCTTGGATTTTTACTGGACAGCCTAAAATCAGGAGAAAATTCAAATGCTTTAAAAGTGATGTTGCTAGCCAAAGACTGTGATGGACGAACAGCTTGGCACATGACAACAGAAAGAGGAGATGTTGAATTATTAGAGAAATTGTGGGATTGTGCTAAAAAGCTGCAGCTGAAAGCAGAGGATTTAAGGAATGAGATGTTGTTGTCAAAAGACAAGTCTGGACAAACAACCTGGCACATCGCAGCAAGCAGAGGCCACGTTGAATTATTACAGAAAATGTGGAATTGTGCTAAAGAACTTCAGCTAAAACCAGATGAGTTAAGGGATGAGGTGTTGTTGTCAAAAGACAAGTATGGAAGAACGGCCTGGCACATCGCAGCAAGCAGAGGGTATGTTGAATTATTACAGAAAATGTGGGATTGTATTAAAGAACTGCAGCTGAAACCAGAGGAGTTAAGGAATGAGGTGTTTTGGTCAAAAGAGAAGTCTGGACAAACGGCCTGGCACATGGCAGCAAGAAGTGGCAAAGTTAAAGTATTAGAAAAATTGTGGGATTGGGCTAAAATATTGCAGCTAAAACCAGAGTGGTTAAGGAAAGAAGTGTTGATGTCCAAAGACAAGTCGGGACAAACGGCCTGTCTCATGGCAGCAAGAAGTGGCAACGTTAAATTATTAGAAAGACTGTGGGGTTGGGCTAAAGCACTGCAGCCAAAACCAGAGGAGTTGAATGAAATGTGGCTGTCAAAAGATAAATTTGGACAAACGGCTTGGCATATGGCAGCAGGAGGGGGCCACGTTAAATTATTAGAAAAACTGTGGGATTGGGCTAAAGAAGGACATATGAAACCAGTGGAGTTAAGGAATGAGGTGTGGTTGTCAAAAGACAATTCTGGACAAACGCCCTGGCACAAAGCAGCACTAAGAGGCAAAATTGAAGTATTAGAGAAACTGTGGAGTTGGGCTAAAAAACTACAGCTAAAACCAGAGGAGTTAAGAGATGGTATGTTTTTTTTAAAAGACACGTCTGGGAAAACGGCCTGGCACATGGCAGCAGGAAGAGGCAAAGTTGATATATTAGAAAAACTGTGGGATTGGGCTAAAGAACTGCAGCTAGAACCAGAGGAGTTAAGGGATGGTGTGTGTTTGTTAAAAGACAGATATGGAAAAACGGCCTGGCATATGGCAGCAGGAAAGGGCAACGTTGAAGTATTAGAGAAACTGTGGGATTGGGCTAAAGAACTGCAGCTGAAACCAGAGGAGTTAAGGGATGATGTGTGTTTGTTAAAAGACAGTTATGGAAAAACGGCCTGGCATATAGCAGAAGGAAGGGCAATGTTGAAGTATTAGAGAAACTGTGGGATTGGGCTAAAGAACTACAGCTAAAACCAGAGGAGTTAAGGGATGATGTGTGTTTGTTAAAAGACACGTCTGGAAGAACGGCCTGTCACATGGCAGCATGAAGAGGCAACTTTGAAGTATTAGAGTAACTGTGGGGTTGGGCTAAAACCTAGTGCTAAAACCAGAGGAGTGATGCGATAATGTGTGTTTTTTAAAAGACAGGTATGGACAATCGGTCTGGTACATGGCAGCAGAATGAAGCAACTTTGAAGTATTACAGAAACTGTGGGATTGGGATAAAGAACTGCAACTAAAACCAGAGCAGTTACAGAATGAGTTGTGGGTGTCAAAACAAATCTGGACAAGCAGCCTTGTCCATGGCAGGATGAAGTGGCCATGTAGAAGTATTAGAGAAACTGTGGGATTGAGCTAATAAACTGCAGCTAAAACCAGAGGAGTTATGGAATGATTTGTGGGTGTCAAAAACAAATCCGGACAAATGGCCTGTCACGTGACAGGAGGAGGTAGCAACGTTGAAGTATTAGGTGAACTGTAGGGTTGAGCTCAAAAGTGAAACTACACCCTACCTGTTTAAAAAGTGTGTCGTTTCTACCTTAACAGAGTTACGGATTTACCACGTGGTGCCAGGCAATATATATAACTGCCGTATAGATGTGATACAGAAACCGTTGTGTTGGGCTGAGGAACTGTACCTAACCTAAACGAGTTAAAGAATGATCAATTCCTGTCCTTAAGTAAGGATGGAAATACCGCCATCTACGTGCAAGCAAGCAAGGCAGTAAAGAGTTCTTTGAGGATCTGCTGGATGTGTATAAATAACGCAACTACACCCTGATTACTTCAGGAAATTGTTGTTTGCCGCCTGGCACAATGCAGCAGCACGTGGCTATCTAGATGTATTTTAAAGTATATGGCTATGGGCTGGAGAAGTGCAGTGGTACCTACACGGGATAAAGATAATATTGTTATTGGACACATATAAGGATGGACAAAATGTTTGGAATGTGGCAGTAGCTGCAGGAAACGTTGAGGTATTAGGGAAATTTTGGAGCTGGGCTAAAGGATAGCATATAAAGCAAGAAAATTTAATTGATAATTTTTTTCTTAGATGAACATCAGAATGGAAGATTTGCTTGTCACCTGGCTAATGAGGAGGCATCATAATTTACTTGGTTTGTCTGAAGAAGCACAAATACAGGAAGATGATCTAAGAAGTGCTATATTTCTAGACCTTGATAAGTGTGGAAAACTGCCTGGCAACTGGCACAAAGAGAGGGAAGGATAATGGTGTTACAGAAAACTTTAGATTGGCAAAAGAAGTGCAACTAAAACCAGGTGAAGGTATAATTTATTGCCAGACCAAGAGGAGGATGCACAATCTGCATTATTACTGGCAGCAAAAAAACTACATTCTGAAATTATTAGAGAAAATTTGGTTTTTGGCTAAAGAGAAAGGAAACCCAGAAGAAATAAATTCCAAATTGTTGCTAGCACGAAGTAAATATGGTGAGACTGCTTTGCACATAGCAGCAGAAGGCAGTGTGGCGTTACTGGAGAAACTAAACGAAGATGAGTTAAAGATAAATAGTTACTAGCCAAAGACATGTATGAATACTCCAAGTGGAACCAAGCAGCAGGAAAAGCAGTTTAGAGGCATTAGAGACATTATGGTGTTGGGTTGAGTATGCGGAAGTAATCCAGATGAATTATTGCTAGCCCAAGATGAGGAAGGAGAAACTGTCTTGCACAAACTGCCTAGCGAAGCCAAGTAGCAATATTAGAGTGAATGTTGATTTAGCCCTAATAAGCACAGCTACAATCAAATTAGTTTAGGCTAAATTGTCACCGTCTCTATAGTACAATTTTTTTAAAAAAATGTTCCATCCTCTAGGACAAATAATTTTATCACCATCTCAGACTTCAAGAATTGTCACCCCATTTCTAATATTGCCTTCTTCAGGACGCACGACCATTGGGAACCTGCATCTATAATAACTCTCGCAGTCCGCTTCTTCCTGTTGACATCCAAACTTACTAAATTGTCTGCAGGGTCAACTGAGTTGATAATGAGAGAACCTGTTCTTCTTCTGTCGCTTTCTCCATGGCTGGATTCTTCTGTTGGTCTTCCAGACACAAGCATATCATCATATTGTTTGGCTTGGAATAGATAATGCTACTTATTGTCTGCTTGCTTTGTTATGATCGATGCCCTGGCTTCAGGCAGGAGAAGCATCCTCTCTTGTTCTTCAATGTTTCTTGTTTATTATGTAGTGATAACTTCTGCACTTTAAAAGTATTTACTATTGTCAGTTCCTTCGCAAAACAAGCAACACAATTTTTCTTTTTCTCATCAGACAATAGATCTGTTGCCATGGCAGCCATTTCCTCGAGTTTTTACTTCCGTGTCTCCTTCTGTGCGACATCACCACTCAGCCTGAAGCCGGATTTTACTAGGAAACTTCTTTCATCTGTTGAAACCTCACTACGTAGGAATGGCACAAGGTCTTATATCCTGTCCCCAAAAATACTGCTTCCATCATCGTCCCTCAGCAAAGCCCCAGTATTCGTCAACAACACTCTCAACACATTTTCTGGTATAGAGGATTCAACGAACGGAAATAACATTGCGGCATACTTATCAGAGGTCATTCCAATTCATTCCAAAGCACGCAAATATGATTCCAGGCTATCACGCACAACAGCTGTGTCCCGCTTTGCCCAGCTCTCTGTGGAATTGTTATTACAAACCCTAGAAGCTCCCTCACACAGTACTCTATCAGCAATTCTTTTACAAACCTGTTGTTCAGGCTTTCGATAACACTGCTGTAGTTCTCTGCAGTGGCCAGGAAGCTATCTGCAATCCCCTGAGCCCTGGAACCCCCGGTAGTGGCTTGGATTAGACACTGAAATTTGTCTTCCTCCTCCTCCATATCATAAAGTATTCTCTTAAATTTACTTAAAATTTCAAAAAATTTTTAAGCCCCCACTGAAATTATTTAGTTATATTTAGGGAGTTTTAGTTTCCCTCTACCAACGTTTGGGAAAGAAATGACCTGCTGCCCAATATTTAGCACTTGAGCACAACCAACCAAAAATTGTGGTGTCTTCACCCCTACAGGAACCAGCCTCTCTCTGCATTCTCCTACGCTCACGTATTCTATCTCAAAATCAGCCCCTCCCTTGTCTAACATCAATGTTGCCATGTGGTCGTCAAAGTTATGTCAGTCACCAGCTAACATCTCAAAGAGTTTTCAATATCTCTTCAAAGGGATTTTCAGCATTTATTGAATGAATTTATTTCATATGTTTTTGTGAAAGAAGTTCATATTATTATTTTTTAAAGTACACTCCATAGATCCTTATTGAAAGTACCTTAGGATATGGAAACGGTCCACAGTATATGACAGTAAATGTGTTACATAACACACATGTCAAACTGAAGTATAATAAGTTTCATAGCTTAATATTAATATTGCCATATGTATTGTCATGATAAAACCTGTAACAATTGTAACAATATGGAATGTAAATATATATATATATATGCATGTGTGTGTGTGTGTGTGTGTGTCAAAATGATTAAGTGTAAATATGCATAATATAATTATTAATATAGTTTACAAAATTATACATTTAATACAATCCATAATTAGTACAATATATTAGAATCACATTGCTGTGACACTTGCAGTTAAGCACCCAGCTCACTCCTTAAACTCCATTCAAAGAATTCACTGTGGGAATAAAAAGATCCTGCTAGAAGAAACTTAAAATCAAGGCCAATTTAAGACTGAATCATGTGATAATTACTTAATATTTAGCAGTAAGCACTAAAAATTTTAATTCCACAGTAATACGCTCCTTCTTGTGCGGTTGACAGATTTATTGTTGGAGGATGTAAGTCAGTGCCTTGTCTAGTATTAATACTGCTTGTTGCAGAATTCGATGTGAAATCATCTATATTCTTAACTACAAATGTTGATAATGAAAATATGTATTGGGAGGAGTGGAAGAATATTTAACTGTTTAAACAGTGGACGGCAAGAGTCTCCATAGTCAGCATTCATTATAGTTCTTATTATTCTTTTTTGTATCTCAAATAGAGTTGCTCAGGCTGTACTGCTTTACACTTAACAATCCCATCCATACTCAAACTTCAAACTGGGTGATAATAACCAGATTGAGACTTACCAATACCTACGTTAAATCATGTTGGGGTCACCACAATCTGAGTTGGGAAATGAAATAAAACTGACCGTCTCAGCTGTGCAGTCTGTTGAAAACGTAGTGCTATTTTGGAGGTGCTTACTGCCTGCAACTTCAGGTAGAAAGGTGACTCTTCTACCTGTAGAACTGGGGGCAGCTGGTTCCTTTGACACGTTGGTAAATGTGTACAGCTGACTCAGCATCACATCCAGCAAGTCAATATTCATCAGAACTGCAAACCAGATATACTGTATTGATCAGATACTTAAGATTAAGTTTAAATTCACACATGCAGCCATTCAATGTTGTTTCATAATTGCTGCAGTTCACAAGAAGTCAAAATTACACACTGAAAGAAAAATCAACATCCAACCCACACTGTCAGAACACTGAACACATTTATTTATACACACAACTGCTGAACACCGGACGGGCTTCAGATTTGAAATGTAGTGTACAGCATGAAAATAACAAATCTCATTTCAAAGAACTCTGAACACAATCAAGTCTGTTTTCCTTTTGGGAGGATGAAGACGCTCACAGGACCAATTGTGACTTGCATATAAAGTTTGCAAATGAATGCAAGGTGTCACTTTTGTTTCATTCTCTAGTTAAAAGTGAGACATATGTGTTAGTATACTGAAGGGGCGGAACACTGCACCGCCTGGTATCTTACACTTTGTATGGCGTAACTGGACGAGATATTTTCAGATAATACAGAATTAAGACTGATATTTGTATACATTATGCATGTACATAAAAACAAATATAACTGTCAACTGTGGCTCTTTGTTGTTACATATTTTAATACCTAATATCATAATACTGCAATTTATCAATTGTATGTATTTTAGCATTTTATGATCTTAATCGCTCTTTAAGGATAAGCAGAACATTTTGACATGTTGGCTTATACAACATTGTTATAGTAACTGTCTGAGAGTGGTGCTAGTGTGCTGAAACAAGTTGGAGTTGATATATGTCATAAATGGTGTAACACATATTGCATTTGTTGTATGATATATTGATTGTAAGAACATGCATAGTGTGAATAACATAAAAATAGCAGATTATCTAGTAGCTGCAGCCAGCAGTTTGGTCTGCAAGCAGACACACACAGAACTAAGTACACTGTACATTCAAATGTCATGAATGGAATGCAGGACAAAATCACAACATAAATAGAGCTAATAAACCCTTTGAAAATATTGTGCAATGTTTTTAAAACTGTGTTCAAAATGTTTTCATTTCCCAAATGCTATCCAGTATAAAAAACCATAATCTTTCAGTACACAAGCAATCATTCTACAAGTTTTCACTTTCTCTTCCAAATTGCTGTTCCTAGTGCCACTTCTCAGGTGTCATCAATTCCTAATCTTCAGCAATGTGCCGAACATCACCACAACCCTCAGCAGTCTGTGCACAAGCAGCAGCATTGCAACATCTCTCATTTTTCTCATACCTTTACTTTGCTGTCCTTGGTGTTAACTGTTTTGTGACAGTTACATTTTACGGAATTTTGTGGACTATATTTGTAGTATGGTACCTAATTTTTATGCTTTATGGTGTCCATTCCGTGCGTTATTGATAAACACTTCACAACATTCAACCCACAAAATACACAATATTCTTCCTTATATACATACATATATATGTACATTTATTTATTTAATTATTTATTTATTAACTTACTCCATGCAGCAGAGTTCTTCTTGAGAAGCTACCCGGTTCTCAGCTAGTCATTTCCCCCCATTTTATGGAAGACGAAGTTTGTTTACCTAACTCACAAGTGTCCGCCACCTATTCCTGTCATGAGCCAGACCAATCCTGTTTATGGCTCACCATTCAACTTCCTGAAAATCCATCTCAATATTATCCTTCCAGCTACACCTTGGTATTCCAAGTTGTCTCTTTCCCTCATATTTCCCACCAAAACCCTGTATATATGTTTCCTCTCCTCAATACATGCTACATGCCCCGCCCATCAGTTTCTTATCAATTTCATCCCCCAGTAATTTGGTGAGGAGAACAAATCATTAAGCTACTCATTATGTAGTTAAATATATGTTTATATATATATACGACGGTTCTTCAAAAAGTTTCCGCACTTTTATATTTTCGCGGGAAATGGTGAGGGCAGGAGGAGTAGTAATTGGTCGTGTCTGAGAGTGTCATGTGACTAGTCAGTTGGGCAACCCAGCTGACCTTGCAGTTTAGTATGAGAGTTGTCACGGTGTGGTGAAGATGGCTGCGAAACTTATAAATTGCACCAAAGAGGAACAGAGTTCGTTCATACGCTTTTTGTGGGCAGAAGGTGTGCCGGGAGCACAAATTCATCTCCGCATGTGTGCTCAATATGGGGATAAAGTTCTGTCTCGTAGAATTATCTATGAGTGGATTGAAATGTTCGAAAATGGCCGCACGAGTGTGACGGATGCAGAGCATTCCGGACGTCCAGCTACAGCCACAACCACGAGGAATGAAGAAAGAACCCTGGAACTGATTCGTGGAAACAGAAGAATAACAGTTGAAGAGGTTGCAGGAAGACTGAATGTAAGTGTTGGTTCTGCCTATTCTCTGATTTATGACAGCCTTAAGTTCAGTAAAGTGTGTGCCAGGTGGGTGACAAAGGAACTGACAGAGGAGCATAAGTGCAAGCGCTTAGACGTTTGTTCCCGACACTTCCAATCTAAAAGAAGAGGAAAACTGTCAAAAGAAATTTTGTTGTTGCATGACAACACCCGCCCCCACACTGCAGCCCACATATTGGAAACCCTCAAACAATTGAAGTGGGAGGCTATGGAACACCCAGCTTACAGTCCAAATTTAGCGCCAGCTGATTTCCACTTTTTCGGACCGCTCAAATAAGCTTTAAGGGGAAGACGATTTTCATGTGATTATGATGTGAAAGCAGCGGTGCATCAGTGGCTACGCGCTCAACCAAAAACATTTTTTGCTGATGGCATTAAAAAGTTGGTAGGACGCTGGGAAAAATGCATCGAAAAGCAGAGTGACTATATAGAAAAGTGACGTAATTTGCTTTTGAAGTTCTTAATAAATAGAGTTTAAAAAAAATAAGTGCGGTAACTTTTTGAAGATCCCTCGTATATATGATTTTATAGTCCTGTACACTCCAAAATGTAAGTAATGAAACTACACACAAAACATATAAACAACTTAACAACCTATACAACATCATAAAACAAATATATTTTTTTATATATTTGTAGATTCAACATAGTTTTATCTAGCGACCCCATACGAGAAATATTACTACATCTCTGCACAATACAACAAAGGTACTCCATATACACCAAAGAGGAGAAACCCCATGATAAAACAATCTCCCATAAACTGGGGGAAGTATATCTTCATTACTGTTGCAACATACAGTTTTCTACAAGATTGCTCTATACATATACTCCCTACATATCGAATTTTATTTACCTATATCTGTTTTATCTTTATTACCTAAGTTATTTTATAGAAAAAAGCTGGATCATGTCATTGTTATGATTTCTTAATTATCTTTTAATTGTATTACATAATAAAGGTTGTGTTAGGCTGTAAAATTATATACAGGGTTGCTGATAAGTCCTTAGTCCGACCAGGAAGGAAACAAGCTACAGCAACAGAATATCTTGAGTTTCGTATATCCTATTTGTAATCATAAATGGAGAAATATTAATACTATTTATATATATAACAAGACTAGCATCAAACAAAATATTCTAACCATCAAACAAAATACATCAGGAAGTAGGTCGGGCTAAGAACTTATCAGCACCCCTATTTTTTATTGTTCTATTAATTCTACTAATTATTGGGCACAATGGGGATGCCTCACCTGCAAATCATGGCACAGCAAGCTGGCATCTGTCTGTAATGTATGTCAGCTGTTACCGTATACTTCATGCCACAGGACATCAGATCATAAGATACACCAAGAGATCAGAGGGTGAACTTAGGGAAGGAATATTTTATTCACATTTTAAGCTCAAATTTTCAAATACTTCTCAAAAAATGCAGTGCTGTATGAGGTTTCTACTAGTCATAGCATCCCTTAAAATCTCTGTCACTACTGTCACACTCATCATTACTGTTGATATTGTCTGACTTTAACTCTCTTCAAACACTACATCATTGTTAGTGCCATCAGGGGCATTACTGATCTCAGATTTTTCAAGAGACTTCACAGTTGTCTCATGTTTCACATATTTCCATGTTTTCTGCACCCCTTCCAAAATTTATGATATGGTTGTTCAGTTCATTTATGTTGTTGGTGTTCAATGATTTGTTGCCACCATCCATTTGGTCCACTCCTCACTCACAAATGCTTTAAGTGGTTTGTTAATTGAAATGTCAGTTGGTTGCAGATGAGTAGTATGGAGGTGTTGTGGAATCAGGGTATTTTTTTTTATTTCATGAAATGCTTAAAACAGGTTTCAACAACAGTGCCACAGGGGAAAAATCAGATTTTTGAGTGGTTTGTTTGATTCAGATGTAGAGAGACTTTAATGGAAAATTATGAGCATTCAGTTTGTCCCTCCACATGTTGCAGAGACAAAAATAAGAAGAAAGTTCCTGATTTCAAACTTTCGCCATGTTCTGAATGTTGTAAGCTTTCTTCCGGGTAATTCCCCGGCATCTGAATTTGAAAATTCAGATGCCGGGGAATTACACAGAAGAAAGCATACAAAAAGAAAGTTTGCAAAATTGTCACTGAGCTACAGTTGTAGAGATCACTGGCAGTGTAGGCCTCTTGTATGGAACATGCCAGCAAATTGTAAGGGAGTA
>Ga0209628_10001796_pt1 | contig 14174 bp, 14 predicted proteins | sample TergutCu122P4_FD_187285 | JGI IMG/M metagenome (GOLD analysis project Ga0209628, IMG submission 187285) | Cubitermes ugandensis P4 segment gut microbial communities from Kakamega Forest, Kenya - Cu122 P4 (SPAdes) (version 2) | ecosystem: Host-associated > Arthropoda: Insects > Digestive system...
AAAGGAGGCTGTTGGGAGCGGTCTCATGCTTTATGGGTAATGCAAGGGATAAGGATCCGTATTTCAGATGGGTATCATCCGAGATATGGAATCATCTGTTTAATATTTTTACAGATCCGGTGGCGAAGCAGCTTTATGCTGATAGTTACAAAGACTACGAAATGCCGGAAGACTTCCCGTTTTCCTATGATTAAACAGAAGTTTCCCGCGGCATCTGTTGTAGGAAATTGAAGTACCATAATGAAATTGAAGAAATCCTTGACAGCGTGCGCTGTAATCTATAGACTGAAATGAGAAAACTAAACCCTCGCAGCCCGGTGGATAAAGCCATTGCCTCTTAAGCGTGGGAAGTTCCGGGATCAACTGTGAAATAATATTCATAAAAAAGTGAATAAGCCCTCGTAGCTCAGCGGATAGAGCACTCGCCTCCTAAGCGTGAGACGACCTCACGCCAAAAATGAATAAAATAGCGAGAAAATTGAATAAGCCCTCGTAACTCAGTGGATAGAGTACCCGCCTCCTAAGCGGGAAGTCGCGCGTTCGAACCGCGCCGAGGGTGCCATGAACGCTGTAATCGCAATGGTTACAGCGTTATTTATGCCACATAAGGCTTAATCGCTTTGTTTTTGCATCACCGAGAAACAGGATGTTCTATTATGCATTCCTGCTAATAGGCGGCTTCTCAGTTTTTGAGGATTTGCTAATAAAAAGCGTAATTCTGCTAATAGAAAGCCCTAAGTGTCCTGTGGCGACAGAACTTGTGAAAGTGCGGCAGCCAGTGCCGGATTGTTTTGCAATTCGGTAAGTAACGCTTGAATATCGAATCCTGAACTGCTATCGGCGGGTGGTTTGATCTCCCGTAAATCGGGGTTTGAGTAAAACGCCGCTTCGAATTTTTGAGCATTAACTTTGCGATCTTCGTCAAGAATATGGGAGTACACTTCTGTGATCATCTCAAGCTGCGCATGGCCGGTATCACCTTGGGTTGCCTTTAAGTCACCGTGATTGAGTTTTAGCTTATAGGTCGTGCTTGAGTGCCTGAGAGAATGAAAGACTACATTTGGAAGCTCCACTTCTTTCTTCAGCGCCTCGAATTCTTTGTTGAGAATACGATTTTCGCATGGTCTTCCGTTTTGTAGAGTAATCACGAGATTAAAGTCCTGATAGTCGACGCCTAGAAAATTCTTGAGTTCATCTTGTGACTTTTTCCATTCACGCAAGATATACGCGAGAGTCTTTGGCAGCCATACTTTTCTGACACTGGATTCTGTCTTGGGTGTCATCAACACCAACCGGGTACTTGCGTTACTACTGAGTACTGGCGGAAAAGTAAAGAGAATATCCTTACTATCCAATATCTCAATCACACTTTTTGGAACACGCTCAAGCTCCTTGTCAACAACAACATGAGCATTATCGTTGAGTATGTCCGCGTCAGAGATATGTACGTTGTCCCAAGTAAGACCAAGTATCTCACCAGCCCTGAGCGAGCAGGCAAATGCCAGATTCATTGCGATATACAGTTTACTGTCCCGGCAGGCATTTAGAGCTGTACGGATCATGTCTGCTGTCCATATATCTCTTTTTTGATAGCTTGTTTTCTTGATTATCGAGTGTTCAAAGGGATTCTTGGCAAGAATCTCCCATCGGACAGCCTGTTTGAACGCACAGGAAAGGAGTTTATGGATTTTCTCAATAGTTTTCGGTGCGACAAATTTAGTTTTAGGTTTGCGGTTGTTTTTTGAAACAGCCGACGTTCTTTCGAGCGATTTATAGAACTTGTCAACGAAAAGCGTTGTGATATTTTGGATTGGTTCATCGCCGATGAGGGGATTGATGTAGTTGTCAATCAATCCAGCATTTGAACTGTACATAGAGATGCCCCATTTATGCTCCCCGTATAATGACACAAAATCCGCCAGAAAATCACGAATGCGCTGTTCGGTTGGGGGAATAAAAGTTCCCTCGTTTATTTTGTATTCTACCTCAGATTTTCGCTTCAAGGCATCCTTGTGGGAATCAAATGATTCCCAACGCTGCCTCTTTTCTCCATCTGTACCAGTGTAATAATACACAACGGAGTATTTTGATTTGCGTTTGATTATCGACGCCATATTGTAATCTCCTTTTTATTTAAGTACTTACGCTTTGGCTATCCAGCCAATCGTCAAATGAATTTTTGGAGATTCGAATAGACGCGCCGATTTTTACGGCTCTGAAGTGTCCTTGTTTGACCAACTCGTATGCGGAAGATTTGCTGATACCTAATATTGCGGCAATTTCCTCCACTGTGTAAGTCCGTTTTTCAGAGACATCCCGGGTATGTGTGTTGTGCATGAATACTTACTCCTTCCCATGCAAATTCACAACACACAAAAGTGCTTTACACAGCCATTATAGCATAACCAGTGCGTGTTGTGTGGAAAAGTTTTTAGCCACCTGACTTAAATTCCACAGCTTGTAAAATCTATAAATACGATATTCACATTTCAAGGTACAAAACAGAATGACACACCTAATCTAGGTCTACATTCTGGTGAGATTGTTCTCAACTGCACCTCCTTATTCCGTGCTAACCAAGACGATCGAAAAACAAAGATGGTAGCTTTTGATTACAGCGGTGTAGTTTGTTATCCCAGTGTTGCTATATTACTCTGCTGAAAGCGCTGTGTATGTGACGATTAGTTAGAAGAATTAGGAGTTAGACATCTAATAGCGATACAGTTTTATTAAGTAAAAAGTGTTTTCACTGTTTTCCTGACATGAGTATCACTAATACTAAGTATAAGTAGTGTAGACGGGATAGACCCCCTTAGAGCTTGCATTTCTACATTTCCTCTATTAAAATCTCAATACACGATAAAGCTACACAACGCTAATAAAAGAGAGAGATAAAAATGACAATTGATATATCTCGCGAAATGGCAAAAATAGGCAATTCGCCGCGAGAGTACACTCGTACCGATCTATACAATGAAATAGCTGATGTGTTGAGTAAAAACAAAGAAGACGACATCAGCATAGAAGCTATTAAAAAAAGAGTGTTACGGATAGAACGTACATTAAAAAATTTATTTAGTCTTGATATCCACGGTGATCGGTGTGCCACATTTAAACTAATTATGGCATGCTTGGTTGTAGAGGATGAGCATGATTGTTATTTAAGGAAGATTTTTTCCGAGAAGAGGGAATTGAACGTTAAACATAAGTCCGCTTTGTCCGATCTAAAAGTCCATTTGGGAAGGGAGATTGAGGGAGGATGTGCTGAAGATGCAGAGGCGTTACTCGCCTCACTTGGAGGTTTGTGGAAAGAAAATCAATTACTGTTTACAAAAAAATATCTATACAATGCTTTGCAAGATGAAAGCCATAATCGCCTTGACAATGTGGATGTTGATAGACTAATTGATCATTGCAGATATAGAGCCAATTGTGTTCGCGATAATCCGGATATTGGTAGGGAAGCGTCAAGCTCGATTATCGTAGAGTTTTACTACAATATCCTGAAACTGGAATTTCGAATTGGACATCAAGAGCATATGTATGCGATTAATGAACTAAAACCAATATCATCACCAATTACTATGGATTTGAAAGAATACTATAATACATACTTAGAATCTGGAGAGCTGATAAGGTTAGCCAAAGAAAACCGGGATTTTTGCCAGATTGTGACAGGTGATAATGAAAAACGACGTACATTTCTGAAACTACTAGATAATTTTGTGATGGACATATATAGATTCGCAAAGACATATGTTTTCCAATTTGAACATGCACCGAATTTACTATATATATTGTCCTTCTTGCAGGAAGTTTGGCTTGCCAGAGAAAGCACAGAACAAATAAACAATGCAAAATTCCGGAAAAAGGGCGACAGGTCGGAATATTCTGTGTTATCGGCTGTCCATGATGACTATAAATCGGACTATTTCGATTCGTACTGGAGCTTAAGAGTTCTGAGGCGTATGTGCTTGAACTGCAATTTTTCAGAAGGTATTAGCAAGTTTATTTCGTTTGAACAGGTTTATCACGAATTAATCCTTAAGCTGATGAAAATCCCCGATCTTCATCATCTAAAGACAGTACATGATTACGCTCTGATGAACATTAAGCTATTGCTCATGCCGAATGAAGAAAATGAGCAATTTATTAGGGATATTTCTGAAAAACTCTCTAGCGTTATAAGATGCAATGTGGTTATTGAGCATGTTGAGAATGCACTATTTTCATCAATAATTAGGGATTCATTTAAAATCATTGATAAAAGAACAGGAATCAAAGAATTAATTACTCTTTCCAAAGAATTTGTGGATTATGCCAAATGTGCAATTCCATTGATTTCTAGGGAACTTCATACAAGTCAGTTGAAAACGAGTGTTGTTCTGGATTCAATTGTCTCAAATCTTTCTGTGAAATATACGCTTATTTTTAGACGGGATTTCTACGACTTTATTGAAAATCAGAGGATGTCTGAAATGCTTTTTACTCCTGAGTTGCGTATTGCAGCGGTTGAGTATGTTCCAGCGAATGAAGGTTTCGCGTCTATCATCGAAAAGTATTTGAAAGATACAGCTTTGTCTGCTGAGATAAATGATGAAACCGTTTTTATTCCAAATCGCGTGTAATGTCCCAACCGCTCATTTTTTTGCAGACACTAAAGAAAAAGTGGTGGTGTTAGCATATTATCAGACCATCGCCACCATACCGACTACTGAGCCTCTCGCTCTCTGCTTCAGCCCTATACATCAAGTATGTGTTTATTAGCCAATCGATATACATATTTTTGTCGTCGGTCTTTATAAACTGGCTGATACACTTAAGAAAACAATCAGAGCCCATTAGGTCAACTTTGTAATATTCTAGCTGGAGTAAAGCGTGATGGTGATCACGAACCAGATTGCCGTTTTCGGAAATCGAGTAAGTATAAAAAATCATATCACTGCCGTCGCCTATTTCCCCTGAAACCAAATCACCATATCGTCCCCACCAATGTGGTATCCATTCCAGCACATGTGGCGCACCATCGATTGCTACTAAATCACCCTTTTTAAACGGTAATGGCACATCAATGAAAATCATATCAAGACTGTCCGGCTTGTCACTATCCATACTACGATCCAGACATAACAATTCACCATTCGGTGTCATGCAAGCTGAATAAACGCAATCTTCGGAATCAAGAAGCACCTTTTCTATCTTGACTTGAACTAAATCCCTTTCATAGTCGCCATATTGTTCACGATAGGCCGACCAAGCTTTGTCAACAGTAGAGTATGCTCCGGGGTATCCATCGCTCCACAAACCGTTATCTCCAAGCCACATCAAACTAAAACGGCAAACCTCACCCGCTTTAGTGGAATAAAACGCCCGGATTAAGTTTTCTTCATAGTTAATCAATTCATGAAGATACTCATGTAAGCTATCTCTTGCGTCAAAATTTATGCATTGATGAATTGGCATATCAGGATGCTCCGTGATAATCTGCTTCCAAGCGGTATGTTTTTCAATGATCGTCTTGCCGCTCATAGCAACTATTACCGCCATTTCCAACGGATTGAACTTATGACAGATCTTCTCACAGTATGTCGCAATGTCAGTGGATGGAATGTAACTATAAATATTCACAGTAGCGCCTCCATAAAAATTTTGGTAGTCAGGAGTAAAGAGTCCCCTGACTACATAGGACTTCTGACTTTAGCTGTCAGAATCACTCTTTATGTCAATATCTCCATAGAAAACTTTTGCAGCCATTCCTGTTGGATCTTCGACAACTTCCCACCTGGTGACATCCGGAGTACATGTGACCACACCCAATTCTTCATTATCAAAGATGTAAAGAGCCTTTTGGGCTTCGTTAATGCCTGCTAAGTAGTAATACCTTCCATGGGTAAAACCACCAAAAGCGCCAGAATTACCATACGATTCGCCGATATATCGCAAAATGGACCAGTTTTCTTTGATGTTCATTTCCTTTATGCGCAGTTTGTAATCGGAAATCATTCTGCCTAATTCATTAAGTTCGCCGTCAGTCATACCGTATTTGGAAATATGGAAGTCAAGCAAAGCGCTGTATTCCGCACAACCGTAATGATAGGGTAAAATGGTTTCACCTTTCGGCAGTAGCTTCGATATAGTACTATACTCAGATTTCGGGTAATAATGAATGTCACCACCATACTTAACGCAGCCGGGAAGGAGATTATATTTTTTGTGAGCCTCGGGAATGTACGGTAAATTATTAAGCGTGGACAATCTTTTTATAAAGCTCTCATCTTTTGATATTGTAGGATTTTGCCTAATTTCTTCGCTTATCTGTTTCAATAGATACGGTACATGGAATGTTTTCATTGTATCCGCTGAATATTTTTCAAGTATGAATTTTGATATCGTTCCAACCGCACTTCTCAGGTTTGTCATTAAGAGTTTTTGTTTTTCAATGCAAATAATTTCAACACAGTCTGTGTCATGACATATGTCTGATATCACAGCGTAGAAACCATGATAGTATTTACTATAACTACACAAGCTATAAATACGGATAATATCGCCAATAGAAATATCTGCGGGCAGGAAGTTTAGCAGTTTACTGTTAAAATCTTCTAAATAGTTTTCTACATTACCATACTTGCCTAACGACGGATTAGCTTTAAAAGCCTCGCTGATCTTGTTTAGTAACGCTTTCGGATATGAAAATTTGCCCGTAAATTTTGCGAGCCTATGCAACCCGGATGACACGTAATATCTGGGGCAAAAAGCTTGCGCTTCCAAACAATACGACAATGTCGATACTTTTAACTCGCCATCGTTAAAATGCACAACCTGAATACCGCAGGAGTCGTTTTCATTACCTATTTCTGCAATAACAACATGAGTTATTCCGTTTTTTGGTCGGCGATCCACAGTTAATATATCGCCTACCTGGTAGGGAATGTGGATTGACAAGTCTTGCCCTACACTATGATAATCAAATATTTCGAGTGAATCTTTGTCTATGTAGTCAAGATGATCATTTATATGTGCAAACCAGACAATACCCTCATGATTCAGCTGCCATTCCAGTACCAACTGCATTTTACCGTCATACAAAGGGACCCATTTTTCAATAGTGTAACTTATATCAGCGGTGGCATCTTCGTAGCTAATATATGAAAATTTATGTGTTTCGTTGGTATATTCGATCAGATAATGTATTGCAGCTTCAAAAGTTATAAATGGCATATCATGATATCGAAATGACGAATACCTGCCGTTTATCGATCTCAGGATTTGTGACTGATTTTCGTTTTTATAACATTTCAGATTGAACACAGTTCCTGCAGGAACGTTTTCCGTAATTTCTTTCATTGCGAACTCGCCCATCGTAATTATGCTGCTGCATTCTTCGATACCTTTTTGAATAGATTCGATTTCCCATCCGACCGCAGCGCTTCCAATACTCATAAACTTTTCAGAAATGAGCCGTACTCCCGATATTTTGTCCTCCAGTGAAGAACGGGAGGTCATAACGATATTGATAACATCCGCTACCTGTAGATAATCTGTGTTTCTCATATACTCGATCATCTCAGCCGATTCCATGAAGCTCAAAGCTATTTCTGTTATTTCATTTTTTCTATCCATTTTTTCCTCCGTGGTTTAATTATTATAAAATGTCATTTCGTGCAAAAATGGCGTTAAGAAGCCCGGGTAACTTCACCAAGGCTCAAACGATTTAGTCGTTGTCGATATGCTTAAGTAAAGCTAAATCAGCAAGCTCCGCTTATTTGAACCAGCTTCTTTTCATTTCCTGTAAAAATTCTACTGTAATCGGGTAGCCGGAATCTTCCCCGATGACGGAGTCAATACCGCAATAAGGGCATAGCGCTGTTGTACTACGGTCACACCATTCAACAATTTCCTTTGGCGGAAAAATCTTTAGGCAATAGAAGCAACCACATACGGAGCTTTTCAGGAGCTTCTTTCGATGGAATTTGCAGTAGAACCATGCATTTTGGGCATCGCTGAAACTGTTTGTATCCGCCGTTCCAAACAGCAGTTTCTTACTTTTTGCTTGTTTTCTGTTTAGCATAACAGTACCTCACTTTGATTATTAGGGTTTACTTAAAAGTTGCTTTGGGGAGAGATTCTCAAGCATGAAAGCAAATGCGGCTAGGGATATCAACCCCCAACCGCACATGCTGACGCAAAATGACGCTATCCGCAATGCTCAGGAAATACTACTCTGTCAGCGTTACATCGCCGATATAAAATCTCCGGCAGCGAGGATGAGATGGTCGTCAAGTTGGATCCCCATTAAATCACCGGCTTGCTTGATTGTTTTTGTCACTTCCAGATCTTGCGCGCTTATTGCAAGAGAGCCGCTCGGATGATTATGAACAATAATTATACTTGCTGCCCCAGATAGTATCGCCCTGCTAAAAATCTCTCGTGGATGTACAATAGAACTCATCAAGCTACCATGAAAGACTTCAAACACACCAGTCACCTTCCGCGCTCCATCAAACGCTAACATCCAAAGCCGTTCTTCCGGCAGATTTGACGCGTCGAAGACCATTTCCATTAATCTCGCACAATTCTCAGGCGAATCTACGCATGTGAGTTGCGGGTAGTTGCTCGAAGTTTCTTTGACCAGGGAGATAACTCTGCTCTCTGTGTACTTCGTTTGATATATAGTGACTCTCATTATCGCTATTCTCCTTAGTATGTCAAGCGCTTTCCGCCATACGTACAAACTGTCGTTCGGATAAGATCGGTACACCTAACACACATGCTCTCACAAGTTTACTACCGGGCTTATCACCGCAAATCAAGTAGTCGGTGTTTTTTGATACCGCGCGTCCTGCTTTTCCACCCAGTGATTCGATCTTTGAGTTGATTGTGTGACGCGTAAAGTTGACCAGAGTACCGGTGACAACGATGGTTCTGCCGAGAAACTGTTTCTTGGTACTCTCCGATATAATTGTGCTTTCGTTATCTTTATTTGAGGTCATATCCGTAGCTCCTTACTTAGTTTCTCTTTTCAACACCATGTGGTGGTTATTCATACTATTGGCTAACCTCCTGAATGACAGGCTCAACTTCGGCGCAAATAAGTATCTCAGCGAACTTTTGACCGAACGCTCGGGCATTCGTTGTTTCTTCGGCGCTCAACATACTGACTGCCTCGAAGTTGTAGATAGCGTATGGCTGACCTGTTTTGTTTGTCGTTTTTTCTAATGTAATCCTTGTTACAACACCGCTGATTGGAATCATCTTTCCGACGAGTCGTGTCATATATCGCAGGAATATTAGCTTGCTGCTGACTGGTACACGGACTATAACAGGCATAATATTATCCGGTCGCAACAACAGTAGCTGCACCGATTCCTTGCAAGCCTTACCCGAAGAATCGCCATTATCTTTTGAGCCGAACTCGTTGAACTCGCAGCGGCTACATGGATTACCGTCATGAGAGATCACACTATCGCGACTCCAACATACAGGCGGTGTACCTTCAACTGGGTCAGGGGTATCCCAGTAGGCGCGCGGTGTCGTGTAATCGAGTATAATTCCAGTAAGTTCCTTTTCTATCTCATCGCCAGATAACCCGGGCACGGTAAAAGCCGTAGCCCCACCGGACGGAGACTTAATGACATCAAACAACGCATAGGATAGTTGTTGTGATTTCAGGTTTTCGTTTATTATTTCCATCGCGTTGTTTGTCAGCGCGATATAGTCCGATCTGACCGGGGTTAGCGCCGTGTTTTGTGTTGGCATACTGATTATCATTCCTTTCGTCGGCTCTGTATTCTGGGCTTGAAGTTTACCGTCCAGCCGGTTTCTCAATGCTGTGGTCTCCATTGTCTACCTCCTGATTAACTCGCCGCCTTAATTGTAAAGCGGCGGTGTGATGATTTTGCTGCATACTTTTTATAAAGCGTCGGGTGCTCAGCCTTCAGTGTTTTACTATCGAGACGCTCCTGTAAAACGGTTTTCCATGTGATTACCCGATCACCGGCAATACCGGCTTCATTATTGCCGAGCATCTGTTTTAACAGGTTCTCCGCTTCCTGTTTTTGCTCAGAGAATCTTTCAAGCTGCTCACTGGCGTCCTCGTACTGAAGAATCAGGGCTTCGGCATCTTCAGGTAGTTCTATCTTTGATAACGGCACACTATCGGGGAACCGCTGGCTTAGGAACTGAGCCGATGCATCCGAGCCATCCAGCGGAGGAGGAACAAACTCTTCGACATGGTTCCAGAAGTTACGCTCCAACCTGATAAGAATACTGATCAATTCTTCGTCGCGCTCAATGAATTTCCACTTGAACGTGTTGCCACCGACCAAAACGGCGATATACGAGCCCATGTAGCCGGTGACGGCCATGTAGTGCTGCACCTGAAGTATATACTCATCAGGAATAGAATCCACCCACTCAGCACCACGATATGCGCTTGAAGTCTTTGCCTCGAAGACACACGTTCCGTATATGGGGTGTTGGCATACACCGTCTAGGTTTGCAAGCATGAATGTGTTATCTTTGCTCTGTAGAAGCTGGTTTACAACAGTTACTTCTATACCCGTCCGTTTGGTAAACTCTGCTCTTACCAACGCTTCGAGCTGATTACCCCAATAAGCAGCTTCCCCGGCTTCGCTGTATGGCAGCTGATCTGTTTTCTCCATCCAAAGTTCAATCGGGGATTTCCAGCGGTTAAAGCCGCAGCATACAGAGGCGTCTGAACCGCCAATTCCTTTTTTACGCCATTCGAGCCACTCTTCGTAGGGCATGTTTTCTGTTGACGCTAATAATATTGCTGACATTTAATACCTCACTTTCAAAACAAATCGGGGACATGCGGTTACAGCCACAAGTCCCGTCTCCAATCACATCGGAAGGTGTTACCTTCCGATTCCAAGCAATCTCCCGAGTTTTGCCAACGGCCTTATTACTAACGAGCGTAATCCGCCGGCAATGGCGCCAACAAGCCCTCCGACAACTGCACCTGGAATACCGACAGCGCAGCCGCCGATTATTGCACCGCGTTCTGCTCCACCCAGAATACTGTCTAATAACGAGCTCCAAAAGCTTTCGCTAACCGCTTTTGAATAATCATCTTTGCCATCGTTGGATGTCCAGTTTTCTTCTGTAGTGTTCAGATTATCCACAAGTGCAAGCCTTTTTTCGGAGGGCACCGCTGTGAGAATATAATACAGAAGCTTTGATAGATTATAAGGATTTTGTTTTTTAATTCCATCGGTGTATCCGGCACAATAGCAGACAGGGGTGATGGTGACGCCTGTAGCTTCTCTAATTCGCCGCTTGACTGAAGCGGCTTTCTTGTCGAGAAAATCGCTTAATGCCGGCTCGGGGGCATTCAACTCTTGATTCCAGCTTCTTCCTTTCATCGCCATGTCGCATTGGTTCAACCCGATCAAAATACGATGGGTATTATCCTTTCCAAGGCAAGGAATAAGGGTATTATTGATCACATCATACGAAACTGCCAAATCCCGGCTCCCGGCATCCAGAACAACTAAAGCAAGGTCGATCAGCATTTTCCCGTCACTGCCCGTTTCAGATAGCTTCCTGACGATTTGCTTTATATGCTCCTTGTCGTTTGCTACGGTGTCACCCAATCCGGGACTGTCCCAGATTGTAAGGTTTCCAAGGTCAAACTTGGTAATCTCTTTTGTCTCCGGGTCCGCGCCGACACCAACCTTCGCGACGCTCATATCAAAGAGTGCGTTGATCGTGGAAGATTTACCGCTTCCGCTCGCTCCAACAAGCATAAGGTTGATTTTTTTGCTGCTGGCTTTTAAAATTGCCGATATCCGCTTAGTCTTCTCAGCTTCAGGAAGTTCGGAGTTGATGATTTCGTCGTGCAGAGAATCGAAGATGCTTTTCCTTGTGTTATCGTTAGTGTTGCTTGTCTCGCCAATGTTATTACAGTCCATATTTTTATTCTCCTACTCATATTGCTATGCTGCTGCCAGAACAAGTTCATATGCTTTATCAATTAGCGGGTTACCCTCGACGGTTTTCGCAAACACGTTCTCCCGGTAGTTAACCGTTTCACGCAGGGGCTTGGCATGGGTGGCATAATCGCTGACGGCGCAGATAAAACGATATGCAGTCTTACCAACTTGCCGCAGATCAGGAGCTTCAAAGTATCGTGTTCTCAAATCATCACGAATACGTTTCACGTTGTTTCTGTGGAGTTCTGTTGGTTTGTCATCCATTGGCAAGAGCATTTCGATATACTCCATCACTCTGGTATCAGGGAGTCTTATTCTGTTGAGCTTATAGAACTCAGCGCCGAGCTTGCTCATGTAATCATGTGCTAAAGACAACGTACATTGAGCTTCATCCATCTTTCGGGCCAGATCGCCAACGTGAATAGTTGACCAGGAACGCTTTGCAGAGTTTAGCGCCAAGTTCAGGGTGTTTTGACAAACCACTCGGATTGGAGTCATCGCAACCTTGATTGCACCGCTGCCGTCATGGGTGTTTGAGAACACAAGATAGGGCTCAATTTCCTCACCCTCCAGAAAGTATTTGTCAGGCAGTTTGGCAAGAAGCCAGATTTTCTTACCGTCGTTAAGACTGCCGGCTGTCTCATACCTTACACCCGCGCCGAGTAAGGCATCGGTGAACGCGAAGGCTTTGTGGTTCTGTACCACCTTGTAGCGGTCGGTTACAACGCCAAGGACGCGATCATCAGTCTGCCTGATATTTGCTTTGTACCCAGCGATGGGTTTATAGTTACTCGTCATGATAGGGCGTTGGATAACGCTCCAATCGAGACCCGACTCCCTCAAGGCATCTTCCGAACTTAGGGAATCTTGTACGCAAACACCGAGCCCGTGCCAAGGCGCCTCTCTTACATAAAACATTGTTTCTACGTTTGCTGGCATAAATAGCATCTCCTTATTTTAGTTTTTACTCCGGATGTTTGTGATACATCCGGAGTATTCATAAATATGATATGCAATTGAAAACCCGGATAATCACAAAAATATCGTGTAGCCACTGTAAATAGGAACCCCGGAGAGTGACTCCGGGATTCCTATTTGCTGAGGTCATTTCCTTAAAACTTCCTCCCATAATCCGAAAGCCAGCTTGATTCCGATCAGGAACGATTCATAAATCTCGAAAGCGACGACACTATCCTTTTGTGCCATCAACTCATCAAGTATGAGTAGCTGTTCCGTGGACAACTCACTTCTAAGCTGCTTGTGTGTCTCGATCAGTTGATGTAGTGCAACCCTGAATTCCTCAGAGTCAACCTTTATGCTCTCTGATAAGTTAATGCTACCTGAAAAGAGTTTGTACAAAAATCCGCTCATATATTCCCTCCATGATAAAAAATTCGCCCTGAACCCGCTAAGTTCAAGGCGTGTGTGACTTCAGCTATATTCACGACCATTTTCCGGTAAAGCACTAACTAGCGGAAGCCTCTTGTTACATTAATAGTATACAATCATTTTATGGAAGATGTACAGTTTCAAAGAGTCAGCTGTTTTTCATTAAAAATAACTTCAGTACTTTCTTTGCGAGCTTGAGTTCGCGATCATTACAGTTGTTCAGAAGAGCAATAACAGGGTCAGGGTTTCCCGGCTCATGGTTCGTTCCAAACAGGATATACTCAAGTGATAGGTGCATAGAGCGAGAGATTTTGATCAGAGTATCAATCGACATTTGCGAAGTTCCTACCTCAAGCTGACCATAATAACCTGCTCCAATGTCAGCAAGCTCAGCAAACTCTTCACGGGTCAGATCAAGTTCAGTCCTCTTTTGACGGAGACGATGACCGATTTCTGCTAACTGCTTTTTCTCCATTAGCTTATACCACCTCTTTTTAATTATTCTATAGTGTAAAAAAGATGGTATAAATACGCTGTAGGGTATTGATTATTGATATCTTATATGATATATTTGCCAAACATGTGTGCAATATTACACAACTATACACACCTGTCACCAAACACTGTTGAAATCATGAAGAGCGCAGCAATTCCGAATTGGCTCCACGAGCATTCGCTATATGTTACCAATATAATGCATTTAGGAGGAATACGCATGTTTGTAAGCGATAGACGCTCCATAACAACGTTATACCACCTTATAAACTGATCTTTCTCTTGGAATTACTAACATACATCGAAACTTGAACTTACTTTGGGAATTTACCC
>Ga0209628_10001797_pt1 | contig 14173 bp, 9 predicted proteins | sample TergutCu122P4_FD_187285 | JGI IMG/M metagenome (GOLD analysis project Ga0209628, IMG submission 187285) | Cubitermes ugandensis P4 segment gut microbial communities from Kakamega Forest, Kenya - Cu122 P4 (SPAdes) (version 2) | ecosystem: Host-associated > Arthropoda: Insects > Digestive system >...
AGCATCACGAGCAATGCGGTAATGGTTTTGCCACTCCCCACATCGCCTTGCAGCAGACGGTTCATCTGATTGCCGCTCCCCACATCAGCCCGAATCTCTTTGATTACCCTTTTTTGCGCATTGGTTAACTCAAAAGGTAAATAATTCTTGTAATAAGTGTTAAGTGTATCTCCCACTGTAGCAAAAAGATGCCCTGAACTGCGCTGCGTATGTATCTGTTTTTGGGTTAACAAACGCAACTGCACAAAAAAGAGTTCGTCAAATTTTAATCGTAATATTGCTTTGGAAAGCAAATCCTGTGATGCGGGATAATGGATATTTACCAAAGCCTCTCTTAATGACAACAATTTGTGTTTCTGAATAACCTCATCTGACAACCGCTCGGTAATAATACCCTGTACTTGATTGAGCAACGTAATTACCATTTTGGAAATATTGCGCGAATCTAAACCCGATTTCTTTGCTTTTTCGGTGCTGCTGTACAGCGGTTGAAACGCCATAGAAACTCCGCTATTTGAGTGTTTTTCAGGGTCTAACAGTTCCGGATGGGTCATATTCCAACGGTTATTAAACAGCGTAGGTTTTCCGAAAATAATGAACTCCCGTTTCTCTGCCAGAATATTTTCCACCCATTTTAGCGAATTAAACCACACCAATTCCAACGTTCCCGTACCATCGGTAAATTGCGCCGACAAACGTTTGGCGTACTTGTCTCCCAAAATCTCGTAAGAGATAATTTTTCCCTTAAACTGCATAATAGCACCCTCCGCCTCAATAGAACGCACCGTATGTATTTGTGATTTATCCACGTGGCGATAGGGATAATAGTGCAACAGGTCGTGAAACGTAAAAATATCGAACTCTTTTTTAAAGATTTCCGCTTTTTTGGGTCCCACCCCTTTTAAATATTCAATCGGTGTTTCGAGGAGGTTTGTTTGCATATATAGTAGTGGTATTTTTCAAAAGTTGCTATTTTCCAACATTTTATCAACGCGAGCAACGACCGCAAAAATATATCTTTTTGTCAACGCGCGGTAAGGCAGCAATTTTGGAAATATGCTCGTTAGCAGGAGTAAGCGTATGCCCTTCGTAAATATTGCCTTCAAAAATATCATAACCTATTGGATACCTATTTCTCCCAACCAAAAGACCTAAAAATATTTGTGGATGCTGATGTTTACCGTCTTTTGAAAAACCTTGTATTCGTAATTCATCAGGTTGACTACTCTCAAAATAAAGTGTGGTCATATCATAAAAAACAACGCAGATAGTGCCACCCAAGACCTGCTTGGTATAATCGAATGATATTTGCTCTATCTGATGCTTGTAATGGGTGCTAATCTTGTCTAAAAAGCGATAAATAGAATAAACAGACAACTTAACCTTACCTGTAGAAGAAAGATGCTCACTTAACTGTAATTTGCTCCCCGCGGAAGTCAAACGAGATAATACTAATTGCTTTAATAAAGGTTCTTTCAGTTGATTATAACCGATTTTATCATACAACTTCCCAATTATTAATTCAGGACCTATTACTTGAATACAGTCATTATCAATCGCTTGCAAATCTTCCTTTTCAATCGGGTCAAATAGGGTTGCCCCATACATTCTTTCCCTTTCGTAATAAGCACGTTGTTTGAGCATTGCTATTTCTGATTCATCAAAAGAACAACCAATAACTCTTAAAACCTTATTAGTTCGACCAACCTTTTGAACTATCTGAACACTCGTGCTTCCGCTTCTATTAACTTTTAATCTTACAAACATGCCGCAAAGATACACTGAGGCACCCAATTATACAACAAAGAAAATGATAATAGTATGAATATCAGATAATTATCTTTTTTGCCCTAAAAAACCGCACAAAACAGGCGATGGAGGTGTAATTTTGTCCACGAATTGCACTAATTACACTAATTTTTATTTTTCATTTTCTTAAATAACCAGACAATAAATCCCTATTTAAGAACCGGACAACGATTTCCTACGAGATTATTAATTCGTGTAATTCGTGTAATTAGTGGACTTTAATAATTTTCTTCGTTACAACTCCCTTTTCGGTTTCAATTTTAATAAAAAAAACACCGGCAGGAAAGAGCGTAATATCGTAAGATTGCAGAGACGCGGCACGCCACGTCTCTACTTTTCTGCCAAAAACATCAAAAATCTCCACCTTTTCAATTTTCAATTGTCCATTTTCAATTGTCAATAGTCCATTTGTTGGATTAGGATAGATAACAATCTCTTTCGACAGATAATTCTCAATACCATCAACATGTATTGTTGTAATAATGAAAACATCTGTTAAATCAGACACGCAGTGTTCATATACAGCAGACAACTGATAGCGATATTCTGTGTCTTCTTTAAGTCCTTCATCACGATACTCAAGTTCTGTAACTAATTCGTTATTAACCTTTACACTATCGCGATAAATGTTGTAGCCTAATAAAATGCCGTCAATATTTTCAGGCTTTTTCCACTGAAGAGTAACAAAAAAATCGCCGGATTCTCCGGTAAGTTCTACCGGTGGTTCACAGAATTGGGGAACAAAAACCGTAACGGTCTCTTCGTTTGAAAATTCCGAATTACCACAATGTTCATATTCGGCGTTAACTTTATAGGTGTATGTTCCGTTGGGAAGATTATTATCTTCAAACTCTCTTACAGAGGGCAACGTTACCCCAATTTCTGCGCCATTGCGATGAACTTTATATCCGAGTAATGTTCCGTCAATGTTTACCGGTGCATCCCAGGTAATTGTAACATTATTCTCACTAACAGAGGTTGATAACGCTACCGGCGGCTCGCAATATTGCGGAACAAAAACAGTAACAGTTTTTTCGCCTGTAAATGCCGACTCACCACAATGCTCATACACAGCACTTACCTTATAAGCGTATGTTCCGTTGGGTAGGTTTTCATCTACATACTCTTTCACAGAAGGTAAAGTTTCCCCAATTTTACTTCCATCGCGGTAAATGAGATATTTTAGTAATGTTCCGTCAACGTTTACCGGTGCATTCCAGGTAATTGTTACATTGTTTTCATTAACGCTCGTTGTGAGGTTGACTGGCGGTTCACAATATTGCGGCACAAAAATTGTTACCAAAGTTCCATCGGTTTGCGGGGATTCGCAGTGTTGATATTTTGCACTGATTTTATAGGTGTAGCTTCCGTTAGCAAGTCCTGCATTAACATATTGTGTTATGGTGGGCAAAGTCTCATCAATCTTATTTCCATTGCGATAGATATAGTAATGTGTTAGCACCCCGTCTATATTCACGGGGGGATTCCAAGTAATAGTCGCGGTGTTTCCGCTAGCACTACCTTGAACATTTATAGGTTTTTCGCAAAATTGTGGTTGTGAAGAGGATACAGGTATAGTTGCCAGATAGGTTACTTTGTTAAAGCCTGTAACGGCGAGTTTTACGTTTTCGGGTGCAGGCGTGGGCATCGTAAAATTGATTACCGCAATGTTGTTGGTGCCCGCTACTGCAGTTCCCAAAATAATCACTTCGTTGCTGCTATTCACGTAGGTAAGCGCTGCAAGAGCTCCCGAAACACATGTAACCGACAAAGAAGTAGCCGTAGATGGAATGTTGGGGTTGTGCGTAACCGTCATGGCTTGCGGTGTTTTGGTTCTGAACATCAACGAGGGGTCGCCGAAAAGATTCCAGCATTTGAGGTCATTCAATCCGGAACTGCCATGCTTCATATACATTTTTTGTGATGCATTAAGCATAGCACCGGCAATAGTTCGCATTATTGGTGCTGTATTACCGTAAGGAGATGGTAGATCCATGATAATATTTACAAACTCGTCTTGACCTGTCATTGGGGGGAGCCAACTCATACTAATAGAGCCCATTAAAGATGCAACGGCTCCTGTGGGTTGTCCGCCTTGTGAGGCGCGTGCCCAGGCTTCTGCAAAACAAACTTGTGAGTTTGTAAACTCACCATTATTACATGCTACAGAAAAAATAAATGGAAGTTTGCCTGCATTTTGCAACTGGTTAACATTTGAAGTGCTGTATGTAACCCCACCGGTTAGTGTCCAAGCAGTTACACTACCATGATTGCAATAATTTCCCAAGCTAATACCGGCATTAACGTGCTGCGTAATTTGGGCAGCAGAAGTTGCCGGAACCCCGCATCCTGAAGTATAATCTTGATGTACTGTAGTATATCCATAGTTTAAAAGTCTGTTTCGAATATTATTCATGTGCACATAGTCAGCTTCGCCGCCATCATGTCCGCCGCCTGATCCTTCGTTTGCAGCAACTCCCATCGCATTTTGTATCCAGGTATCTGCTGTGGTCGGGTTGCGTTCATAATCAACGGCGCGTTGCACCTGTGTTTGAACATGGGCAACATTTTCGGAAGACATTCTACCCACAAGTATCTCAAGATAGTTATCGCCGGTCATTTCCCCGAACAATATATCTCCGGGGGCTGGAGATGGGCTACCTCCTGTAAACATTTGCGATGGTATTTGCGCCGCATCACCAACCAAAAGAACAAAAGCCAAATTATTAGCAGGATTGTTGTAATAATTTTGAATATAAGTTTTTACTGCAGCGGCTGTTGTTCCGGCTGTTGCGGTAGTAACCAAAGTGGTTTTGCGTCCTGTGGTGCGTTTCCAATCCACATAATCTTTCATTTCGTTTGCCCAGGGTGTATGGCAAATAATCAATATTTCGCCTGCTTCGCCTGTAGGGTAGCCACGTTGCTGAAGTACGGAATGATTGATAAACAACCCGCTATAAATGGCGTTAAATTCCGGGTCAATGCTTGCGTGTCTTTTCTGAGTGGTAAACTCGTTTTCGCCTTTTGTTTCCGTATAGTTAACGGTAACGGTAATTTCAGAATAGATTCTAAGTGTTTTAGTAACAGGATTGTATTGCACAGGGTACACAAACAGCGATAGTCCGCGCACATCACGCATAATGAAAGTTTCGTTGATTTGTGCCAACGTTCCGGGGAAAAAAGCATCCTGGCTATACACTTCGCCTTTTGTGTAGGGAATTGTGGCTGGGTCAACACTGCGCAGAATATTTCCTTTTGAGGGAACAATCTCAATGTCTGTGTACTCGGTGTACTCGCCTGTAGTAATCTCTAATTCTGCCGAACCCAAATCGGGAATTATAACGGCGGTGGGCAGATAAAACAGCTCAGGGCTTCCCGCATCTAACATAATAGTTGCTTTCGCAGAGGAAATTTTGTTCGCCAAGCCGTAATTTGTTTCTACTTCCGTCAAATTCAATTCATTAAGGTCAAATTTGATGGTGGTTGAAACCCCACGCTCTGCCACTAAAGTGATTTCGTTAGGGTTTTCATAATTTTTACCAACCACAATGTGTCGGTTTTGCGCGGATATGTTCAAGATAATAAACAACATCGCGAGGATAAAAAGGGTAATTTTTTTCATATTAAAATGGTATTAAAAAAGTTTATAATTGTTTCTAAATAAGGAATATAACATCTTCCCAAAGATCTTTTTACAGGCTGCGAAGATATAAAAAAATTAGAAAGAGGAGCTATTTAACTGAAAAAACTTCTTTCCTACCGGTTTTTGATTTCTACTTTTTTAATACTCCAAGGGTAAGTTAAGATATTTGCATCCGGCGCATTATACCGAAATGCTATTCTAAAAGAGGGTGCATTTATTTTTGAAATGGGGATTTTGTTACTCCATTTAAAACCCTCTGGATAGGAATTAAGTTTTCCCAACTCTTTCCAGTCATTCATATTAAAAGTGGTAGAGTTGGTTGTGGTATAGTAAACCTGATACGCATCGTATTGTGCATTCAACACAGGGAGTTCATGTTCAATTTGCAGGTATCCGTTTTCTACATCTGAAAAAGTGATTAGCGGCGAGATAAGCCAGTCGTCCATAGCCACGTGGTAGTCTCCGGCACTGTTTCCGGCGTGCAACATAAAGCCTGCGGTGCGAAATCCCCATTGCGTATTGGTTCCCAAACGGGTATAATTACTCCACTTACCGTCTCCAAGCGGATTTGTGGCAAAATCAAAGGCAACAGTTTCGCCGGAAGGTAGCACTTGAATATCATCTTTTGTTCTAATCATAAACTGGTAGGTATCTCTAAATTTCGTGAGTATTCCTGTTAAGTTGTACTCTTTATCTTCAATAATCACATTTCTGAATTTAGCAAAGTCTGAAGTACGAACCATTACTACTTGTGAATTTCCGTTTGATAGAGGCACAAAAACCTTCCAATCTGTTGGTGCAAAATCAAATGATAATGGCTTACCAATGGCTTCCTGTTCAAACTTTACCCCCTCTAATCGCACCAATTTGTTAACATCAGAGTTTTCAAAAAAATCTATTTCATCATTAGTTAATGGTTTCGGAATATTCTGCAGACTCGGTTTTCCATCACGGATAATATATTTATCAATAAAAAGCGAGTTAATTCTTCCCACTTGATTTCCATTGTAAATCCAACCTATTTGGGGCAGTTGATTATAATCTCCGATTACTAATCCGTTGAGTACCAGAACTATTTTTTGTCCCACAGGATAAAAATTGAACAAACCTGTTTGGTCTAACTGCAGTTGTACAGCACCAGTGGCATCCTGAATGGTCAGGGATTTATAAAAATTGCCTCCTTCGTCGGAACTCACTACCACAGCTCTGAGATAAGACGTTCGTGCTTTATAGGAAACAATAGAATCGGGAGCTTGCCCATATTTATCCTTATGGATTCCGAGTACATTTCGTCTGTCGTTGGGTCCTTTGCTTCCAATAGTCCATTCCACCCAATCTTTGGGGGCTACCCAGTCGTCTGCTTTAAATTCGGGTTCTTCCCATGTTTGGCATCCAATAAAGAGGATTACACCAAGAAATAATGCTAATAGAAGTTTCAATTTATTCATATTTTGATATTGTTTTATTATTTTACAAATGTTTTCTTGCGGCTAATGCAAAAGGTAAGAAATAGTTATTTAGTTTTTCAAATTCATCCATATTGGAGTCAAAGAAATGTTTACACATCTCTTCTCTTACTCTGCACAACTCTCTTGTTGCCGGGTAGCGAGGAGAGTATTTTATAGTTAAATCTAACAATTCTAAAGCCCTTTCAAAAGAATTTAGCGCGTAATCTTCACGGTATTTCTTTTTCCAATTGCTTGCCCGAGATACTTCAGAACCAACATTTGCCAATTGTTCCATAAACCCCATTTGTTTCCACTTTCCCGAAACTAATTCTCTATGTATCATTAATTGTTCTACTGAAACTTTATCTTCAACAATGGTCATAATTCTTTTTTCTACTAAGGGTGCTTTAATAAATAAGGGTTTAATGTATTAACTCTTAACTCTTAACTCCTACATCGTTACATCCGCCTTAAACGAGATATTGTTTATTGCCCACATAGGAAAGACGGCAGTTGTTTTATATTTGAATGCAATTTGCAGATTTGGATTAGAGGCAATATTTTCATAAAGTTTTAATACAGCGTCATTGGTACCTGTTTGGGCAACAAATTCTAAAGTATTCCAGTTTGTACCATCCACCGAATATAACACTTGGGCATTTTCGTTTGTTCCTGCAGTAAGCCGGTAATTGAATGCAAGTGCTACATCTTTTTCGCCTGAAAAGTTGAATTTAGGAGATATAAACCAAGATTCCGTTTCATTAGAACCGGTTTCATGAATTCTTACATTTTTAGCATCAGAATAATAAGTCCATTCAGTAGTTCCCATTTTTGAGTCATTTTTCCAACCTTGTGTATAGGGATCGGTATTCATATCATAATTTTTCAGAATTTTCTCCTTGGGGAATAGTTGAACATCGTCAATACTGCAAATAAAAAGTTGATGAGGTGAATAAGGAGGGCTATTATACATAGATAAAATACCGATAATATTCAATGGACCTTCCGGCAAAATATCGTTGGCAAAAGTACTGAAAGAACTAATTCGCGCCTGAACTGTTCCTGTTCCATTCTTAAAACCAATATTTTGGCTTATGGTTGTAAGAGTACCGGAGGGCTCAAAATATTTTCGGGTGCCGTTTGCATCAATAAAGTAACAATTCGACAATCTAACTAAGGTATGATAATCTCCGCCAATTCCTTCAATAATATCTGTTGTGCTTGAAATGGTTTTCGGTTCCGGACGGGCACCGGGTATATCGTGGCGAAAGATATGCTGATTCTCTCTTTTAGTTTTAATGGCAACCAAACCACTGTTTTTATTTGCATATAAACCAAGTTGATAGAATCCGTACCTACCTACCCCACTTGCGCTCCAACTTACATAATTTCCCAAATAGAGCCCTTTGGCTTTGACAAAAATGCGTTGCCCGATTCTATATTTATTGTTATAGGAAGAATTGTCAATGCGGATACTCAACCCGCCGGTTTCATCCTGAAAAAATATCTCTTTATAGCAACTGCCGTATTTATCGGTTGAGGTAACGATTCCGGTAATAATAATATCATCTTCAATTAAGGTTACCGGATCATCGGGGTTTAATGTGTGCAGTTTTTGAAACTCGGCGATAGTCATATTTGCCTCTCCGTCAAACATTAACGGCGGCGGAATCTCCGTCTTAAAACAGGAGGCAAACAATACTGCAATGATGACTAAAACGAATAATTTGGGGTTTCTTATCATATTTTTTTTATTTAAAATTCTAAATTTAAAGTTCAATCGTTCAATAGTTCAATAGTTTTTTATTTTCTTATTTTCTTATTCTCTCCTCTTCTCCTCTTCTCCTCTTCTCCTCTTCTCCTTTTCTCCTTTTCTCCTTTCTCCTTTCGCCTTTTTTAGTTAAACGTAAAATTAAATCCTGCGAAGAAAGTAGTACCGTATGCATAGTAGTTTTTATTGGGATACTTCTCAATATCCAGTTCTCTATAGTCGAAACGATAATTTTCCCAAGCAGAAGTAACCAAGTTTTTATTATTAGTTATGTTAGTAACATTGATATTAAAACCAATGGTATAACGTTTTATGCGCCAACTTTTGCTTACAGAAACATCCAAAGTAAATTGTCCTTTGTAGCGAATTTGAGAGAGGATTTGTTTAATTTTTTCAGCATCTTCAGAATTATTCGGGTCGGGTGTCCAAGTGGATGTTCTTCTATCTGGGTTAATATCGCTATATATTCTGTCGAAATAATTGGCGTTAATATTAACCCACCAGTAGTTGTGATTGAATTTAAGTCCCAGTGTTCCTGCTACTTGCGGTGAACCGGCAACAAAGTAATTTTTCCAATACACGCGTTCTGCAAAATCTAAATCTGCACCTCTATAATCATATCCGTTTTCAAAGTTAGTGTACATCATCGGGTCGTTGCTGTATCGGTAATCACCGAGATTACCTGCTATAATAAGCGAAAACATAGAAGATAGTTTTATATCTGCACCTAATTCAATACCTATATGTCGCTGGTTCGTTCCCGGAAGTACATCGTTTACCATTGACCCATAATCATCGTGGTAAAAACTGACTACTTTTGTTAAATCGAAAAATTGAGTAAAGTATAAAGAAGCGCGCATTTTCATAAAAGGGTATTTCATAATATAAGATAAATCAGCGCTTAATATTTTCTCGGTTTTTAAATCTTTAATATAGGTGTTTCTAATTCTGGGGGCTAAAAATGAATGCAAAATTCCGGGCGCGTTGTTGGCAAATTGTCCGTTCAACACCAAATAGTTCCTACCGTTTACTTTGTAGGTAATTCCGGTCTTTGCGCCTCCTTCAAAAAAGGATTTCACTTTCGATTTACCCTCAGAATTTTCGGGGAAGCGTCCGTTTTTCATAAACCCCACACGCCACATTTCAGAAGCACCCAATTGTCCGCCCAAATGAAAATCAATTTTAGGATACACGAAATCAAGCATTGCCCACGCTTTTTGGTTATATATCAAAAAGTTATAATCATAACCGAAAATATCCCCTTCGTAAAGTTTAACATCCATTTTATTCAGGTCATTATACTGAATATTCAAGTCTTCGGGTTGTGCTCCTTCCGAAAATTTATCCACATCTAACCAGAACGCGCCACCCAACATATCGTTAATCGTCTTATAATTATGCTGTTTTAATCCCCTAATATCTACACCGGCAGAGAGTTTAATATTGTTGTTTATATCCATTACCAAATTGGAGGCACCTCCCAGTTCAAAATGGTCAATAATACGGTTTTCCACCATATATTGAGCGCGTTTCGGGTCAGGAAGACCTGTAATAGTATCTATCCAGCATTTAGCCCGTTGGTTAACATCATACATTTTATACCAGTTAATTTGACGGATATTCGCATCTGTAAGCCACGCATTTCTCCATGCTTCATAAAGATTTAGGCTGTCTTTGAAGAAACTGGGCATATATTTATAGTAATCGGGGCGCGGGTCGGGCGCATCATACCAGTTTAAGCCCGTTGTATTATTCCTGCCAAACGATGTGGCAACGGTAGTGGTTATGGTATATTTATTGCTTTCGGGGGTAAAATAGTGGGTAAGGAAAATGGCGGGTTCAATGGTTGTTCTAACCTTTGCATTGCGTTGTTTGCCCTGATACCAGCCCCAATTAGCATTATAATAGTGAGTTTTTGCCAATTCAAAGGCTTCTTGTGATGCGCCTGCCGGCATTCCTCGCTGCGTGGGGGACGCAAATGCGGTCAAATTCAGGGCGTGTTCCGAGTTAAACTTCTTCTCCACACCCAGAAATGCGCTGAAACCAAGGTAAGAGGTGCCCGGCACGTAAGCAATGGCATCGCCGAAACGCGCGGAGGCAGAGCCCACCACAGACCAGCCCCCTTTCATCACTCCAGTGGCAGCAGTAAGCATAATTCTCTGGTTATAAGTTCTATTCGACAAAGAGTAAGAGGCGCGTGTTTGCTTTCTATAACCGGAAGCGCGGAGATCGTAATTGGTGGCACCACCCACATTTCCGAAAGTAAAAGTAGCAGAATTCATATCAATTACCTGCTCGGGCCAGCGCACCACATGGTTTAGCCCGCCCCATTGCGAAAAAGAGGCACGACCGGTAACCATACTGTTCATCATAAACCCGTTAATGCAAATTTCCTGAAATCTGTTGTCGTATCCACGACTGCGAAAAAAAGCAATACTGAAAACATAAGAGGTATTACTTTGATACACATCCTTCGAGGAATGCAACAAACTGGGGATAAAGTTGGAGCCGCCTTCATCATCCGATTGTCCCTCGCCGATACTGCTCACAGAGGAAGCAATATCCTCCTGCGCATCCTGCACGGAAACCGAATCGGCTTTTTGTTTGGGCTGTGAAATATCTTCCTGAGAATAAGTGTAACCTAAAAAGAAAATGGTTAAGGAAAAAAATAGAACAAGTTGTTTCATAAACAAATGTATTTTTTGAATAATGGGCTGCAAATATATATTTTTGCGTTACAATTTTTTTATTATTTCGCTTTTGAAAATATTTTTTATGAAAAAACCCATCCTATTTGTCGTCGCCGCCGCAATTCTGCTCTTTTCTTGCAATCAATCAAATAGTTCTAAAAATAATAATAGACCACAAGAGGAACAGATAGCCATTCCTGTTCCAAACTTTGATGCGGATTCTGCGTATTTTTTTGTGAAAACGCAAACCGATTTCGGTCCCCGCGTGCCCAATTCAGATGCCCACAAAAAGTGTGCCCTATTTTTGCAAAAGAAATTGGAAAAATATTGCGATGAGGTTTTTGTTCAGTCTTTTACCACAACTACTTTCGATGGCGTGAAAATTAACTGCAAAAACATCATCGGGTCATTTTTTCCTGAGAAAGAGAAACGGATTTTGCTGGCAGCCCACTGGGATTCGCGCCCTTTTGCCGACCACGACCCCGATATTGCCAACAGAGATAAACCTATTGACGGTGCTAACGACGGTGCCAGCGGCGTGGGCGTGCTTTTAGAAATTGCCCGACAACTGAAAGCGAAAAATCCCGAAGTAGGCATCGACATCATTTTCTTCGACGCAGAGGATTGGGGTACCAAAAACAGCAGCAACGATAGCGGCGACTGGTGGTGTTTGGGCTCGCAACACTGGGCAAAAAATCCTCACAAACCCAACTACAAAGCCGATTTTGGTATTTTGCTGGATATGGTGGGCGCACCCAATGCCAAATTCTTGCAAGAGGGTATATCCACGCATTACGCCTCACGAATTGTGGCGAAAGTGTGGAGTAAAGCCTACAAACTCGGCTACAAAGAGTATTTTATAAATAAGCCCGGAAATCCCATTACGGACGACCATCAGTATGTAAATCAATTGACTAAAATCCCGATGATCAACATCATTCATCAGGACCATACCACCGGAACCGGCTTCGTCTCTACGTGGCATACCTTGCAGGATAATATTTCAAATATTGATAAACATACCCTCTTTGTGGTGGGGACTACGGTGCTGAGCGTCGTTTACGATGAATAATATCTAACTAATGAGAGGCAATTAATACCTTTGTAGAGGGTGTTCAAAAAGTCGAAAGCACAGTCGCGCAGCGACGGCACTTTATTAACCGTAGATGTCAATCTACGGAGTAGAACTGATGCGTGTCAACTGTAGTCCCGCAGGGGACGATACATAAGTATATGATTGTCTCTGTGTCGTCGCTGCGCGACTATGTAGAGACGTGGCACGCCGCGTCCCTACCGTAGATTAAAATCTACGGTTAATAAAGTGCCGTCGCTGCGCGACTTTTCTCCTTTGTAGTAAAGAAAATACTCTTTGAACACCCTCCTACGACTCCAAAATCCTTCCAAATTATTTCCCTGAAAATTTACGTTTTGAGAGAAATTGCGTTTTTCACTGTTTTTTCTGCTTAAAATTCTGCTTTTTCTGCATTTTTAACTTACTGAACATAAGGAATTTATTGTTATATTTGCCCCAAAAAATTGCAAGAAAAAATTAAAAATTAAAAATTAAGAATTAAAAGAAAATGAATTTGAACTATTGAACTATAAATCTATTAACCCCTAAAAATAATAACTATGAATGAAATACTAAACTTCGAGGTCATTAAAACAATGTTTGATGAGACCAAAAAAGAACTGAGGGAAATCTCTCAGGAGAAGTTTGAAAAACAGATAGCAGAATACAGGCGGTACCGGAAAGAGATTACCGGAAAAATAGACAAACGGTTTTCGGAAATAGCCACTGAAATGGAAAAACTGAACAGGCATTTGGGCGGAATTACAAAAAACAACGGCGATATGGCGGAAGAGTTTTTTTTCAACGCTTTTAGAAAAGATAAAAAATTCTTAGGCGAAAAGTATGACAGAATTCACAAAGGGTATTTCAGTTCAATTGACCCATATAAATATGAATATGATATTGTGCTATTTAACGGAACAAACATTGCCATCATCGAAGTGAAATATAAAGCAAGAAATGAGAATGTTGATATTGATAATCTTCTTTCACGGGTTGAACATTTTAAAAAATATGCCAAAGAATACGAAAACCATAACATTATTTTGGGAGTAGCCGCTATGTCGTTTATAAGCGGATTAGCCACGAAATTACATCAATACGGTATCGCGACCATCCACCCTGTTGGTAAAAAAATGGTAATTTACGACAAAAACGTTAAGGTGTATTGATAAATATTTTTGTTTTGTAATAAAATGGTACGTCAAAACAATATAATATAACATTATACACACCCGGCACAACATTCAGCGGAATTACCGCATCAACCCCCTGAATGTTACCTTGATAAACTATCCGTCCTGTCATGTCAAAAATATTCACAAAATAATTCTTGTTAACAGATTTGTTTTTAATATAAACGTGATTTTGGTAACTGTAAATTTGAATTTTTGCTAAATCATTTTCTTCAATACCCGCTTTTTTGATAAAAATCACTTCAATCGACCCATCTTTCTGAACATCTTCAAATGTGTACGTACTGATTTTACCGTGACTGTACCCGTTTACCATAACATCGTTCACTTCATATTTATCAAAGGGAGTAATGAAAAAAGTAACCGACCCGCCTTGCTCCACAGTTACTTCCCCCGATGGATTTATCGTACCAAAGTCAGCATTATTCAGAGTGGCAGTAATTACAAACTTTACAACTTCTTTTAACACACTAATAGTGAAATCTTTAGTAAAATCTGAACCAATGGCAAGACCATCTTTAATCGTTGCGGTAATGACCACGGT
>Ga0209628_10001798_pt1 | contig 14171 bp, 10 predicted proteins | sample TergutCu122P4_FD_187285 | JGI IMG/M metagenome (GOLD analysis project Ga0209628, IMG submission 187285) | Cubitermes ugandensis P4 segment gut microbial communities from Kakamega Forest, Kenya - Cu122 P4 (SPAdes) (version 2) | ecosystem: Host-associated > Arthropoda: Insects > Digestive system...
GTTTTACTTCGGCTACGCTCAGTAACCATCTTAGCGTCTTTGCGTGATACGGTACTTTTAAGACAACCAAGTTTTTTTTATTTTCCAAATATTTTTTCAAATAAAAAAAAAAATGTACTTTTGTACTTGTTTTTAGGAATGAGGAGTGAGGAATGAGTTTTCCTAACTCCTAACTCCTAACTCCTAACTCCTAATTTTAACTTAAAAAATATGAAAGCATTTGTATTTCCCGGACAGGGAGCACAGTTTGTTGGTATGGGTAGAGATTTGTACGAAAATTCGCCCGCAGCAAAAAAATTATTTGAAAAAGCAAATGAAATTATCGGTTTTAAAATTACCGATATTATGTTTGGGGGAACTGACGAAGAGTTAAAACAGACCAAAGTTACGCAGCCCGCAATTTTTCTTCACTCAGTGATTTCAGCGATTGTGTTAGGCACTGATTTTCAGCCGAATATGGTTGCAGGACATTCGCTTGGGGAGTTTTCGGCGTTGGTTGCTACTAAAGCACTGACTTTTGAAGACGGCTTGAAACTTGTTGCTCAACGTGCTTTTGCAATGCAAAAAGCATGCGAACAAACGCCATCAACAATGGCGGCAATTATCGGTTTGGCAGACGAAAAAGTTGCGGAAATTTGCACCGAAACAGAAGGAATTGTTGTGCCTGCAAATTATAATTGTGCGGGACAACTTGTAATTTCAGGCGAAATTTCGGCGGTGGAAAGTGCCTGTACAAAACTAAAAGAGGCAGGTGCAAAACGTGCTTTGATACTGCCCGTTAGCGGTGGTTTTCACTCGCCATGTATGGAAAGTGCGCGTGCTGAACTTGAAACCGCTATCAGAAATACAAAATTTTCTGAACCAATTTGTCCTGTATATCAAAATGTTGATGCGAAACCACATAAAAATTCTGCCGAAATTCAAGATAATTTGGTTGCGCAACTTACCTCACCTGTTTGTTGGACACAATCGGTGCAAAATATGGTAGCAGACGGAGCAACACATTTTACAGAACTCGGTCCTGGAAATGTTTTACAGGGATTAATCAAAAAAATTGCACCAAAAACAATATTTTAGAGTTTAGATATTATAGTGTAGAGTTATTTTTCTATCTTATAATATTTATTTTATTTCTAATTTCTAATTTCTAATTTAATTAATGAAAAAACAACTTAGAATAGCCCTTGTAGCGCACGATCACAGAAAAGCAGATATGGTGGAATGGGCAGAATATAACTCCGAAATGCTATCAAAACACAAGTTAATTTGTACGGGAACAACAGGAAAATTGATAAAAGATGCCTTTGAAAGGCGCAAAATTAATGTTGATATTACCCGTATGAATTCTGGTCCAATGGGTGGCGATGCCGAAATTGCAGCTCTTGTAGTCCACAAACATATTGATTTGGCTGTATTTTTGATTGATGACCTAAACGCACATCCACACGAAGCAGATATTCAAATGTTGCTTCGCCAATGCCGCATCCATAACATACCCATTGCCTGTAATCGTTATAGTGCGGACTTGATGATAACCTCTTCACTTTGGGATGATGATACCTACATACCGAGCGAACCGAGATATATAAAATTTGAAAGGAATTAGAAAATAGTTAAGAATATTAACAAATCTCTTTTTACTAACTTATCAACTTAACAATCTGTTCAAAACAATCTTCTACCGAACCGTTGTTATCAACTGACTTGTATCGGTTTGTGCGTTTGTAAAATTCCTTTACTGGCGCAGTTTGCTCGTGATACACAGTCAAACGCTTGCGGATAGTTTCTGGTGTGTCGTCTGTTCTACAGGACATTTGTCCACGTAAAACAAGACGATTAAAAAGAGTTTCCTCTTCAACAAAAATTTCAATCATCACGTTGATTTTTTTGCCGCGCTTTTCAAGCATTTTTTCTAACTCTTCGGCTTGTACTATTGTTCGCGGAAAGCCATCGAAAATAACGCCTTTCGCCGTTTGATTCTTATCAAGCGTTTTTTCTAACATATTGATAATCAAATCATCAGGTACAAGCGCACCTTTTGAAACGTATTTTTCGGCTTCCAAACCCAATGCAGATTTTGCCGCCATTTCGCTGCGCAAAATATCACCAGTAGAGAGATGTAGAAAGCCAAATTTTTGAGCAATCAAATTGCTGTGGGTGCCTTTGCCCGAACCAGGCGCACCAAATAAAACAATGTTCATTTTTTAATTTTTTTTTATTGTGAATTATTATTAATGTCGGGCTAAAACCCGCCCTATTGTTTGGTACAAATCGATTAAAAACCAATTATTTTTTTTCATCAAAACAAACGCAACTAATTATCTACGCTGTCTTTTTCGTAGATTAGTGTTGTGTTGTCGTTGTCTATATTTATTTTTATGCAAAATTACTATTTTTTTTGGTTCTAGATTATTTGTGTGGCAGCAGGTATAAATTACCGTAAAAAAAAAATAGTATTGCAAATCTGATATTTTCAGCATTTCTATTGCCTCTTCCAATTTATTTTATTTACTGTATTGCGAAAATTATCTACCGCTTTGTTTATATTCAACGCAATGTCTCAAAACCTGCAATGACAAGTTCTTTTTTCGTAGTGCAACGGACACTACAATCTTGCAAGAATGTGATACAACAGAATTATAGTAAATTCTAATATTTCTAATTTTTCTAATTTTTTTGTAACTTTGCAAATTATAAAAAAAATGTATATATATGTTATCAACATCAAAAATAACCTTACGGGCGGTAGAGCCGGATGATTTAGAATTTTTGTATAAATGCGAAAATGATATGCCGCTTTGGGCGTATGGCATAAATAAAGAGCCAATTTCTTATTTTGCTTTAAAACAATACATAAACAGTTGGAACAAAGGTATTTACGAAACTAATCAGGTGCGTTTAATGATAGTTTTTAATGAAAATAACGCAACTATTGGCACTGTTGATTTATACGATTTTGACTATTTCAACAGCAGAGTTGGGGTTGGTATTTATATTGTAAAGGAGTATCAAAATCAAGGCATTGGTACAGAAACATTTCAACTTTTGACCGAATATGCATTTAATTATCTTAATATACATCAACTTTATGCTTTTGTATCAGCAGATAACAAAAACAGCTCAAGATGCCTTGTTAAAGCGGGTTTTAAACTTACTGCCACATTAAAAGAGTGGCAAAAAGTTGTTAATAATTTTTCTGACGTAAATATTTTTACACAAATTAATAAATTATAATTTTTTTAAATTTATATATATGATGAAACAAAAACCTGATTTAACATTTTGGCAACTTTGGAACCTCAGTGTCGGCTTTATTGGTATTCAACTTGGGTACTCTTTGCAGGCGCAAATGAGCGGTATCTATTCAAGTTTGGGTGCGGTAGATAAATATTTGCCGCTACTTTGGCTCGGCGGACCTTTGGCTGGCATTTTGGTGCAGCCGATTATCGGTTTTGCCAGCGACAGAACTTGGACAAAACTTGGTCGCCGTATTCCATTTCTCTTTGCGGGCGGCATTCTTTCCGCTTTGGCAATGGTGATGATTGTAAATTCGCACTTTCTTGCTGCCGGTTGGATTTCTGCTGTGCTTTTGGCAGCAATTCTGTTTCTGTTTATGGACAGTGCATTTAATCTCAGTATGCAGCCGATGCGTGCATTGGTCGGCGATATGGTCAATGACAAACAGCGCAACAAGGGCTTTTCTATTCAAATGGTGTTACTTAATATAGGCGCAATTTTCGGATTTGCATTGCCATTTTTGGTAGATTGGATGCTCAAAATTTTAGGAATTGAAAATCATAAAGTTGGCGGAATTAATATTTCTATATCTTGGTCGTTTTACATTGGCGGTGGTGTGCTGCTTTTGAGCGTACTTTGGCAGACACTCCGCGTAAAAGAGTATCCGCCAAAAGAGTTTGCAGAGTACAACGGTTTAACAGATGAGCCAAAAAAAGAGAATTTTTGGAAAATTCTCGGTTCAACGCCAAAAGTGATGTTTCAACTTGCTGCTGTTCAATTTTTTGTGTGGATGGGGTTGTTCTGTTTTTGGAACTACGGATTGAACGGCGTTGCAGAAAACATTTTTGGTTTGGAACGTATTGCTGGAAAGATAAATACCGATTTACCCGCTTTTAAAGATGCGCAAAACTGGTATGGCATCTCTAATGCTGTTTTGAGTGTTTGCGCACTTGCATTCTCATTTGTTTGGGCAAATATTGCAAATAGACTTGGACGTAAAAAACTTTACTCTCTTGCCCTGTTAATCGGTGCGATAGGGTTGATTTCCATATTTTTTATTCACGATAAATATGTACTTTTTATTGCTATGGCACTAATGGGTATTGCAACCGCTGTGTTTAACGGAGTGCCGTTTGCTATTGTAAGCGCAAATGTGCCGCCGCAAAAAATGGGCGTTTATATGGGAATTTTTAATCTCACTATTGTTATTCCGCAAATTGTTTTTGCTATCATTGGCGGGTTTATTTTCAATATTATTGTTGGAGATACGGGTAAAAATGCAACAATGCTTGTGGTTTCTGGTATATTCTTTATCTGTGCTGCCTGCTGCGTTGCATTGGTAAAAGACAAAAATAGAGCTGATACTCCAAGTTTATGACTTTAAAAGGTTAGCAAAACAAGTGTTTTATTCACAGTCACCGCAGAAAAAAAAGTGGTGCTTGTTTTTTGTAAGTACCAAACTTTTGGTTTTGTAGTATTTTTTCTGTTTTTTTTTAAAAAAAGCAACTATTTTTAATTAGATTTTTAATAAAAAAGATTTAAAATTTATTTTTTTAATTATAAAAATTTATATAAACCGCTAATAATCAAAATATTAATAAATATTATTTTTTTTGTATAAAATAGTGGTTATTTCAAAAAAAAGTATTACCTTTGTGTCCCAAATTTGAGAGGTTTTTTTCAAAGACGGTCCATTCGTCTATCGGTTAGGACACAAGATTTTCATTCTTGAAAGAGGGGTTCGACTCCCCTATGGACTACAATTTTTAATGAAGAATGTAAAACAAAAAATGAAGAATGAAGAATGAGAAATGTGTATTTTTTCCAACTTCTAACTTCTAACTTCTAATTTTAGAAAAATGGCAAATCATAAATCAGCAATTAAACGAATCCGTCAGATTCATAAGCGCAGATTGCACAATAAATATTTTGCAAAAACTGCTCGTAATGCCGTGCGCAAACTCCGCGCCACAACCGATTTTACAGAAGCAAAGGATTTCTTTCCAAAAGTTGCATCAATGTTGGATAAATTGGCAAAGAAAAATATTATTCATAAAAATAAAGCCAGCAATTTAAAATCTAAACTGGCTAAACAGGTGAATAAACTTGCGGCATAGTTTTTTTTAGTATTGTTTTCAGCATAAATCTTTATTTTGGTGCTTTCCAATACAGAAAAATTCCAACTGAAGTAAATATAAAATTTGGCAGCCAAACTGCTACAAGCGATGGTAAACTTCCATTGACAGCAAAAGTTGATGAAACGGTTGAAAAAAGTATGTACAACGCACTCATCAACAAGCCCAAACCGAGATGCAGCCCTGTTCCGCCGCGTACTTTGCGTGAAGAGAGCGATACTCCTATTAGTGTTAAAATTAATGCGGCAAAAGGCATAGCAAAACGATTATTGTATTCGTTTTCAAACGCTTTTATTCCCCCTACGCCGCGCTCTTTTTGCCGTTTAAGATATTGGTGAAGTTCGGTATTTGTCATTTGCGGCGCCTCCTCTGAGGTTATATAAAAATCGGCAGGATTCATCTTAATAACCGTATCAAGCCGTTCTCCTTCGGTCAGTTTTTCATACATACCGTCAAATTGTCGATGACGATAATTCGTTACGTGCCAATGATTTAGCGAGTCCATAATTATATACTGAGCAGTAAGACGCGATACAAGTTTTTTGCCGTTAAATTTTTCAAGTGAAAAATGATAACCGCGATTTTGGGTTTTTTCGTAACGTTCAATGAAGGCAATTATTCCCGGTTCAAGTTCAAGTTGAATATTTATAGACATCTCCGACTTGAATTTTTTTACATATTTATCCTGAAAATCCAAACGTACCTTATTTGACGATGGAATAATATAACCGCCAAGTCCAAAGGACATTAAGCCAATCAGCGCAGCAGAGATAAAATAAGGCACAAGCAGGCGTTTAAAACTCATTCCTGTGGAGAGCATTGCGATAATTTCGGTGTTATAAGCCATTTTTGATGTAAAAAATATTACCGAAATAAATGCGAACAGCGGCGACAAAAGGTTAGCAAAAAAAGGTATAAAATTGGCATAATAATGAAAGACAATCTCCTTCAAAGGTGCATTGTTTGAAATAAAATCGTCCATTTTTTCTGCCAAATCAAAAACAACCGACACACTGATTATCAACACGATAGACAAAAAAAATGTGCCAAGATATTTTTTTATTATGTATATATCAAGAAGTTTTAACATTTAATAATTAAAAATAATTTTCAGTTTTAAGAAAATAAAATTTAGAAATTGGTTGTTGATTTTTGGTTGTTGTTAATTTTTTAGTTATTAATAGTTATGTGCCTTTGGCAGTTATTAATAGTTATTTTTTGTTCTTTTGCAGTGTTTCTACGCATAACTACGAATAACTATTCATAACTAAATCGTAAATAAATTGTCTTTGTTCCTTGCTCCTTGTTCTTTGTTCCAAAAATCTATTTTGTAAGTTCTCTAAAAATTTCTTCAAGGTTATTCTCTTTTTTAAATTCCGAAGCCGCTTTATCGGCAACAATTTTACCTTTGTTTATTACAACAACTCTACTGCAAATTGCCTCAACCTCTTGCAAAATATGCGTTGAAAAAATTACGGTGTGATTTTTACCGATATTTGCTATTAACTCCCTGATTTCCAATATTTGATTAGGGTCTAATCCTGTTGTCGGCTCGTCAAGAATCAGCACTTTTGGGTTGTGAATAATCGCCTGAGCAATGCCGACACGTTGCCTATATCCCTTTGATAATTGCCCAATTTTCTTGTGGCTTTCGGGCGATAAACCGGTGCGGATTATCACCTCTTCCACCGCCTCTTTTTTGTTGGGAATGTTGTAAAATTCCGCCGCAAATGTCAGATATTCACGCACATACATATCCAAATATAGTGGGTTGCTTTCGGGCAGATAGCCGATATTGTGCCTGTAAAGGAAGTTGTTTTTTTTAACTTTTTGCCCGCAAACCTCCACGCTGCCACTGTTTGCCGCCACATAGCCGATAATAATTTTCATCAGTGTAGATTTCCCCGCACCGTTTGGACCGAGCAGTCCAACAACTTCTCCCTCCGTCAAACTCAAAGAAACATCGTCTAACACACACTTTTTGTTGTAAAATTTGATGATATTTTCAATTTTTAAAGTCATAATTTTTTTAGATAATAGACGATAGACCACTTCGACTACGCTCAGCGACCACGCTTCGCTGATAGATTATAGACATTTTTCAGACCAAAAAAAACCGTCTATGTTCTATGCTCTATGCTCTATGTTCTTTTTTTTGCAAAGTTACTAAAAAATCGTAAATCTAAAATAAATTTTGTATTTTTGTAAAATGTTATCTGATATTATAAATACAATTTCCGAAAAGCGCATTTTAGTTGCGCCGCTGAATTGGGGTCTGGGACACGCAACGCGCTGTGTGCCGATTATTAATGCACTTTTAGCGACAAAAAAAGAGGTGATTATTGCAGCGGAGGGCTTTGCGCTTGAATTTCTCAAAAAAAAGTTTCCAAATTTGCAAACAGTTGATTTTAAAGGAATTAACATAAAATACAGTTCGTCAAATTCGCAGGTTTGGGCAATAATTTGGCAAATGCCTAAAATTGTTTATGCAATTTTTAAAGAACATTTTGAATTAAAAAAAATCATTCAAAAATATGATATTCAGGCGGTTATATCAGATAATCGTTTTGGGCTATGGAACAAAAAAATTAAGACAATTTACATCACGCATCAAATTTCGGTAAAAATTTCAAAGCGTTATGAATTTCTTAATAAAATTGCCTATCTTATTCATTGTCAGATAATTAAAAAATATTCTCAATGCTGGATACCCGATTTTGAAGGCGAAAATAACCTGTCCGGCGATTTGTCGCACAAATATCCATTGCCAAAAAATGCTGTTTTTATTGGAATTTTATCAAGGTTTTTAAAATAGTGTATGATTTTTGGGTACTTCTAAAAATAACAACCTGTCATTGCGGCGCAAGCCGCAATCGATTGAAAATTAAGCGATTGCGGGTCATACTTCGACTTCGCTCAGTAACCAAGCCCGCAATGACAACATAAATTAAAATCCCATTTTTCTGCTAAATTCCCAACAATTCGCGGGCGGAGTTTATTGTTGTTTCGGATGGATTTTTACCAGAAATCATTTGTGCAATCTCTTCAATGCGTTCATTTTCAGAAAGTTGAATAATGTTTGTTTTAGTAATTTTTCCCGTTTCATCTTTGAAAACCTTGTAATGAAATTTACCTTTTGAGGCAATTTGCGGCAAGTGCGTGATAGCGATAACCTGCATATTTTCACCCATTTTTTTCAAAATTTCACCCATTTTTTTTGCAATTTCACCCGAAACGCCTGTGTCGATTTCATCAAAAATAATTGTCGGCAAATTGGCGGAAGAAACCTGCAACGATTTGATTATCAACATTAAACGCGACAGTTCTCCACCCGATGCAATATCTGCAATTTTTTGCAGTTCGCGGTTTTTGTTTGCAGAAAAGAGAAAATCTATTTTGTCCGTTCCGTTTGCGGTAAAATTTTCAAGTTCGGTAATTGCAATTTCAAACTTTGCATTTGGCATTCCGAGCAAAGCAAGCGTGGTCTCAACTTGCTGTTTTACAGCGTTCTGTATTGATTTTCTTTTTGTTGAAAGAATTTTTGCAGCCGATTTCAAATTATTTTCAATATCTGAAATTTCTTTTTGAAGTTTGGAAATTTCTTCGTCAAAATTTTCTATTTCTAATAATTTTTTTTCAAAATCGTGCTGTAAATCAAGCAGTTCCAAAATAGTTTTTACTCTGTGTTTTTGCTGCAAAGAGTAAATCAAATTCAATCGCTCTTCTACAAAAATTTTTCGCTCAGTGTTAAAATCGGTATTATTTAAAATCTGCTCAATTTCCGAGTTAATATCCTTAATATCAATGAGTAACGAGTAAATTCTATCTGAAAAATTTTGCTCTTTTGGCAAATATTTTTCAACTTTGCGAATTGAATTTAATGCACTGTTGAGTTGAATTTCCGCTCCGAACTGTTCGGTAGAAAATGCAGCGGAGGCAGCAGAAAGATTTTCGCAAATTTCCTGCGAATGATTAATCAAATCAAGTTCGTTTTCTAACTCAACCTGCTCATTTTCAGAGAGTTTTGCCTCCGAAAGTTGCTCAAACTGAAACTGCGCATAATCCTTTTCTGCAAACGCTTTTTCGGCATTTTCCTGTAAGGTTTTTAAATTGTGCTTTTTTGCTGTATAATCATTATAAAAATTTTGATAACTGCTTAATTCTGAGGAAGTTTGCGCCACTAAATCAACAATTTTCAGTTGAAAATTTGAATTGCCTAAAAGCAAACTTTCGTGCTGCGAATGAATATCTATCAGTTGCGAAGTTAAGTCCCTGAGTTGCTGCAAATTAACAGGCGTATCGTTGATAAAGGAACGCGATTTTCCGTTTTCCAAAATTTCGCGCCGAACAATACACTCATCAAAATAATCAATTTCCAATTCATCAAAAAACTCTTTCAAATCATAATTTTTTACATCAAAAACTGCCTCTACAACGCATTTTCCCGCATTGGAAAGAATTACCTTTGCATCCGCCCTTTGCCCCAAAACCAAACCAAGCGCACCAAGAATAATTGATTTTCCTGCGCCCGTTTCACCGGTAACAACCGACAAACCGCCCAAAAAATCAATATTCAACCGCTCAATTAAAGCATAATTTTCTATTTGTAAATTTTTTAACATAAAAAATTTATTAATAAGTTAGAATGCAAAGTTACAATTTTCTTTTCAAAAAATTTATAGTATCTTCTTAACTTTTTTTTACTAACTTTGCAAAAAAAATCATTAATCGTTAATCACTAACCATTAACCACTATTATGAAACGTTTAACACTTATTCTTATAATTTTTATGGCAACAAATGCTTTTTCTCAAACTTTTCCATACCAGACAAAATGGAAAGAGATTGAAACCGCTGCCGAAAATGGCAATGTCAAATCGCTGTTGCCGATGGTGAATGCCATTTACAAGCAGGCGAAAAAGGACAATAACAAAACCGAGATTGTCAAGGCACTGATTTTTCAGTCGCAGATTTTGGCGCAAACAAAGGAGAGCCAAGATGACAACGCATACAAAATCGCTATCGAAAATTTTGAAAAAGAGATTGGCAATTTTGACGGCGTTACAAAATCGGTTTTGCAGTCCCTTTTGGCGAATATTTATAACCAATATTTGCAAAATACGCGTTGGAAACGCAATAATATTACCGAATTGGACGTGCCGCCTGCCGATATTGCCGAATGGTCGAGGAACCAACTTTTGAAAAAATCGTTTGACCTTTATGCGATGTCCGTAGGGGCGTTGCGCGCAACGCCCCTACAACGCGAAAAAACGGCAAACTGGAAACAATTATTGACAAATTCGGAAGATATTGCCTTATTTCCAACGCTTTATGATGTGCTGATAATGCGTTATATAAATGCGTTGCAGAGCGATTACGGCGGAAAATGGGAGAATAAAATTGACAGTTTGCGACAAAATTTAATTGATTTTCATAAAAATGATACTGATAAATCGGCGTTTTTACATTTTAGTTATACAAAAATAAAAGAAAATACAGACGAAATTTTGAAACTTGCGGAACAATATAAGGATGTGCCGTTTTCCGCTTATCTTTATTATTGCGCAGCAAAAATTTATTCAGATAAAGGCGAAAAACACCGTGCTTATGATATTTGTAAAAATGTAATCGCTGACAAAAATAATAAATGGACTGCCAACGCAAAAGGTCTTATTGAGCAGTTTAAAACGCCTGCAATTACGGCAAAAATTGACGATGTATGTCTGCCAAACGAGCCGATTGCCGTTACAATTTCGGCGACAAATACAGATAAGGTTTTTTACAGAATTTATAAAAATACGCAATCGCTTGAAAATTATGGTTCTATTAAAAACACAAAAGGCGGTTTGGTAAAATCGGGTATTTGGGAATTGAAAATGTTTGACGATTTTTTGCAACACACTACAATGGTAAAACTTGACGGCTTAAATCAAGGCAATTATTGTATTGAATTTGCTAATAATCAGAACTTTAACGGCGAAACAAAAGGCACGGACTATATGAAATCGGAGATGTATTTTGATGTGCATAATATTTCAGTTGTGGGGTTGAATAATGGCAATTTTCAAGTGTTAGACAGAAAAACAGGAAAACCTTTGGCAAATAAAAAATTTGATATTATTTCAAAAGATTATAATTCAAAAGAAGAAAAATCACAACAAACTACTAACGAAAAAGGAATTTTTGCCATTACATTAAGAAATAATTATAATTATCTATTTAATTCAGAATCAAAAAGTTATATTCGTATTTATGGTAATAATTATGAAAATTATTCGCAAACTTCTGAATGGAAAGTAGATATTTTTACCGATAGAGCAATTTATCGCCCAAATCAGAAAGTTTATTTTAAAGCAATTTTTTATAATAAAGATAAAAATAATGCGGAAGTTGTTAAGAACAAAAAAATTACAATTGAATTAAAAGATGCTAATTACCAAAAAATTTCTGAAATTAAACTTACAACAAATGAATTTGGCTCAGTTTTTGGTGAATTTGAACTGCCTCAAAATGGACTTACAGGCGTATATTATTTACAATCTGAACGCAGAAGTCAAACTTTCCGTGTTGAAGAGTACAAACGTCCTAAGTTTGAGGTAGTTATGGACACTTTGAAAGGCGAATTTGTGCTTGAAAAAGAGGTCAAAACATCGGGAAAAGCGGAAAGTTATGCAGGTGCGGCAATTTCCGATGCAAAAGTTGTCTATCGTGTGGAACGCACCGAAATTTTTCCGTATCGCTGTTGGTGGTACCCGCCTGTTAGTCCGCAAAAAGAGACGATTATACAGGGAGAAACCAAAACTGACGAAAGCGGAAAATTTGAAATTGCCTTTACCGCAAAGCCGAAAAACGCAAAAAAAACAGGCGAATTTCGCACATACACATATCAAATTGTCGCTGACGTTACCGACATCAACGGTGAAACGCACTCTGCAAATCAGAGCGTTACAATCGGCGATTTGCCAAAATATTTGACGTTGGAAATGCCCGCAAAAGCGTTGCAAAAGGACTTTTCTAAAATTGTGGTTAAATCAAAAAATCTGAACGGCGTTACCGAACATTCGCAGGGTCAAGTCGTTGTTACTCAACTGATTGCGCCTGATAGAATTTTATTGCCAAACAAAATTTCAAATACTTCAACACGAAATTATTATGATGACGATTATTATGGTTATAATCAATCGCAATTCCCTGATTATCAAATAATTCCAAAAAATGAATTTGTAAAATTATTTCCGTATTTGCCCTATTCTGAAAACGAAACAAAACCCGAAAAATGGCAAAAAGGCGATGTTTTTAAATTTGATTTTGATACGGAAAAATCGGAAACGGTTGATATTGCCGCAAACGTAGGGGCGTTGCGCGTAGGGGCGTTGCGCGCAACGCCCCTACCGATGGGCTACTATTTAATCGAGGCATTTACAATTTTCAACAACGACACAATAAAAACCGCCCAAATCGTTGAAATTCAAAACGATAACACTTTTAAATCTACCGACAAAACATTTTTTGCGGCTCATACCGACAGGCAAAATTATAATGTCGGCGATAAAATAAAAATTACGTTAGTGTCTGATTTACAGAATGCTACGGCAATTCTCAATCTTGAAAGCGGCGCAAAATGGGTTGAACAAAAAGTTATTCCGATTATCAACGGAACAGCCGAATACACCATTAATGCTACTGAAAATCATATCATAGACGGCTTGTTTGCCTCTGCGTATCTGTTGAATCAGAATGGTTACGAGAGTCAAAATTTTGCTATTTCGGTAAAATCGAAGCCGATGGACTTGAAAATTTCTACAAAAACATTTAGAAATAAGATTTTGCCAAACGAGCAGGAGACGTGGGAATTGACAATTTCGGGTGCGGACAAAGACAAATTTACGGCTGAGGTTTTGGCTACAATGTACGATGCCTCGCTTGATGCTTTTGCCGCTAACAAGTTCTATTTCAACCCATTACAGTACTATGTTTATGGTCGTCTTTATAATAGTGTAAGTTTTTCGGGGTATGGTTCGGGAAGTGCTTGGCTTTCGCCATTTTGGAAAGATTTGAATTTTAGAGAACTGAATTTTTGTGATTTAGAAGATTTTGAAATTTATAGAAGTTTAATATGGACATTTAGAATGTTAAATAAAAATTTTGTAAATAAAAATGGTATTATACAAAATACTATTGCACTTACACAAATATCAGTAGCAGGTGATGATAAGGTTGCTGAACAACAAATGGGTGCGGGTGCTTATGCTCCTGCTGTAAATGCGAGAGCAGCCAAAGGTTATGCAGGTTCGGCACAATCGGCAGATGGAAGATACTTAGAATCAGACAAAGATGGCGTGCCTGACCTATACGATAAAGAACCTGCACCGCCACCCGCCCCGCCTGCCGTTCAAATTCGTAAAAACTTACAGGAGACCGCCTTTTTCTTCCCCAATCTCTACACCGACCAAAACGGCGATGTGCGCCTCACATTTACCTCGCCCGAAGCCCTTACAAAATGGAAACTTCTTGTGCTGGCGTATACGCAGGACTTGCGCAGCGGTACAGCAGAATTTTTTACCCAAACACAAAAAGAGTTAATGGTTGTGCCAAATCTTCCGCGATTTTTGCGCGAAGGCGATGAAGTTGTTATTTCGGCAAAAATAAATAATTTAACAGATAATGAACTCGGAATTTTTGGTAATGCAAAATTATTTTTAACAGATGTTATTAATAATAAAAATATTGAAATAGAAAAGCAGGAAGTTGTATTTTGGACGAATAAAGGTCAAAATTCGGAAGTGAATTGGCGTTTTT
>Ga0209628_10001800_pt1 | contig 14169 bp, 8 predicted proteins | sample TergutCu122P4_FD_187285 | JGI IMG/M metagenome (GOLD analysis project Ga0209628, IMG submission 187285) | Cubitermes ugandensis P4 segment gut microbial communities from Kakamega Forest, Kenya - Cu122 P4 (SPAdes) (version 2) | ecosystem: Host-associated > Arthropoda: Insects > Digestive system >...
GACTATTCTCCAAAATTCGACAAGAACAGGTCGGCGCGTATTGACAGCCTCAAATTCAATGCCGATGGAACGATACAAAAGGTTATTCCTACCCTTCGCGGTGTTGGAATAACAGATGCCAGACGGGAAATTCATGTCGACCGTTATACAAGCATCGCTGATAGCGCCGTCAACATCACTTTCTTAAATCCTGCCATCACATTCGAGGGATGGAAAACTATTTTGAGCAAAGGAGGAGCGTGGGTAAAATATAACTGCGTAGATTTCGGACAGGGCAACCTGAAAAAAATGAAGGCTCGCGTATATTCAGCCAGAGGTGGTGCTCTTTTGGTCGGTACAGGAAAAATACCGGTTATCGCAAAGTTCGAAGTTCCTGCGAGTGGAAGATGGTCGGTTATTGATGTCAATTTATCAGGAAAAGCAAAAGGAATACAGGATATCGTTGTATCTCTTGAGGGTAATAATCCTGTTCAGGTTGATTGGATTAGTTTTGAGTAACATATCTAAAATTAGAAAAGAAATATCTGAAATTGATAATAGATGTAAAAGTTAATCATGACTTTTGCATTTGAGAATACATTATAATAATTGACATTAAAGTTGCGCCCGTCACGTATCAGGGATTTAAAAATGAAGCGGAAAACGAGTAAATTAGCTGTATTTCTTTTGGTCGTAAGCGTTTTCACCATAACAACTGTTATCGCCCAAAATCCGTATTTGCCCCTGTGGGAACATATTCCCGACGGAAAACCCCGCGTGTTTGCAGACCCCGACCATCCGGGAAAGTTGCGGTACTATATCATTGGTTCGCATGACCAGCGAGTGACCGGTTATTGCGGTCCCGACATCAGGGTATGGTCGGCAGCAGTAGAAGACCTGACCAAATGGCGCGACGAAGGCGCAGTATTTACGTTTCAAGACCCGCAAAACGGAATGTGGGACGTGATGTTCGCGCCGGATATGATAGAACTCAACCGGTTTCCGCCGGAAGTAGAGAGCGGCAAGGTGCGCAGGACGGCAAAAATGACGCGCACCATCAGAGAGTACTACCTGTGCCCGCACAGCCGCGGTCCGGGCAGAGAAGCTATCGTTGCCAAGGGTACGCGCCCCGACCGTCCGTTTACAGCCATCAACCTGAATGACGATGGACGTACTTTAAAACCGGGCAGTATCATGGGATTTGACCCCGGTGTGTGGATTGAGTACATCGACGACCCAAAAGACCCTGATTATCAGATAGGTTTCAGGGCGTATGGTTACTTTGGTTTCCAAATGTCCAATGCGGCAGAGTTGGACCAGTTTACCATGTGGTCGGTCAGACCCGGAAAAGAACGGATTAAGTATATGCTCCCTGCAAGCTCAACTTATGGCGTCATCAGAGACCCCGAAGGCACGACATATCCTTATCTCTTCCCGGATGAAGACCCGAAAGATTTCGGATTTTTTGAAGCATCGGCTTTGCGCAAGGTCGGGAATAAATATATATGGGTATACAGCGGACATTCAGGTCCTGACTATGGTATGGGCAGCACCAATTCCGCGCTGCGGTTTGCTTTCGCCGATACGCCTCTTGGGCCGTGGCGAAGTGGCGGCGTTTTGGTCGATTCGCGCGGACCGGTACTCAACGAGGACGGAACAGCCATCGTGGGCGGCGCATGGGCGCACAACACACACGGCGGCATCCAGCAAATCAACGACCAGTGGTATGCGTTCTATCACCGTCCGCCAAGAGGTGCAATGGGCTCGCGGCAGGCGATGGTTGCCCCGATAAAAATCGATTGGGACCAAAAACCGGTGGCGCAGGGCGGAAGAGTAACCATCAGAGCCTACGACCCGTTCGCAGAAAAGGGTATATGGACTGCAAAAGACAGTCAGGGTAAAGAATACACCGGCGCCGAATATACCTCCGAAGGATTTCATATCTACGGATTGCCTCCCTACGAATATTATTCTGCGGGATATGTCGCTTTCCTTACCGGAGGAACTATTCAGGACACATGGGACATTTGGGATAACCACATGCCCGTGACGAACGTACAAAGCGGCGCCATCATAGGATTCAAATATTTCGGATTCGGAGGGCTTGCCAAAGACACGAAAGGCTTAAAAGCGTTTGAAGGAACAAAACCCGGAAACAACACAAAGTTGAACCTGTTTCTTACGCCGAAAACACCGGCGCCGTTTAAGATAAACGTCTGGTTAGACGGTCCGTATGACAACGATGTCTGGAAAGGGAAAAAGATAGGCGAGATAGTAATTCCTGTCAATTCCGCACAGGAAGCGACAAGGTTTTCGGTGGATGTTTCAAAATATGTCGACCAGTTAGACAAAAAACACGCCATTTTTCTTGTGGTAGAAAGCGTTTCCACGAGAAGACCCGGAGGCGGCGGTCCCGGAGGTCAGAGTGGTTTTTTCGATTTCATGGGACTTGGATTCAGTTCCGACCAAAAGGACATTGTTCGTCACGTGCCGCCAACGGTAAGTATTTCGGTCAACGATGTGGCGATAAACATGCCGGAATTTCCGGTCAGGTCTACCGATGCTAACGGCGTACTCGGTTACAGCCTCTATGAAGCCACTGTAACGCTGTCGCCCAACACAACCCGAATACCGTCAGTAACGGCGTTTTCGAGCGACCCGTCAGTAAAAATGACCATTACACAGCCTGAATCGACTTCAGGAGTCGCAGTTGTAAAATTCGACTACAAAGGCGTGGTGAAAACGTATAGAGTAGTCTTTAGTCATTAGTCATCATAAAAAAATCTAAAAAATGAAAGTAAAAATTCTTATTTCGCTTATTATTGTGGCAACCACAATTTATGCTCAACCCGGAGGACAGGCTCCACAAAGCCTGATTGAGAAAAACCTTCCAATGGGTTTTGACGTTGAAAAAAACGGCATCCCGCGCGGAGCGCTCACTACGATTACCTATCCGTCGAAAACGGTAGGTACAAATCGAAAAGCCGTTATTTATACTCCTCCCGGCTATTCAAAGACGAAGAAGTATCCGGTACTGTATTTGCTACACGGCATCGGAGGCGATGAAAATGAGTGGCCCAGAGGCGCCCGTCCCGAAATCATCCTCGACAACCTGTATGCACAGGGCAAATTAGCGCCCATGATCGTGGTGATGCCCAACGGACGCGCCATGAAAGACGACCGTGTGGGCGACAACATGATGGCTCCCGAACGGCAAGCCGCTTTTGCCACTTTCGAGTTCGACCTGATCAACGACCTCATACCCTATATCGAAAAGAACTATCCGGCGATTAAAGACCGTAAAAGTCGCGCCATAGCCGGTTTGTCGATGGGAGGAGGACAGTCGCTCAATTTCGGTTTCGGAAATATCGACAAATTCGCATGGGTGGGAGGATTTTCGTCGGCTCCCAACACAAAGCAACCCAAGGAACTCCTTCCCGATCCGCAAAAAGCAAAAAATCTTGAACTGATTTGGATATCGTGCGGCGACATGGACGGTCTTATCGGAAACAGTACCCGCACCAGCGACTACCTGAAGGAAAATAATATCCCTCATATTTTCAGCATTACTCCGGGTGGCCGTCACGATTTCAGAGAGTGGAAAGACAACCTTTACCGTTTTTCGCAGTTGATATTCAAGCCCGTTGATCAGCGAATAGTGGACGCTTACAACGCAGCCACTCAAATGTTTCCACGCGGTACACGTCCCAATGAACACAATATCAACGGGGCAGATTGGCCTCGCGTAGGCGCCGACCGTCGCGTACATTTCCGTATCTACGCACCGGATGCGAAAAAGATGGAAGTGCAGTTTCGCGGTGAAATGAAAAAAGAAGAAGGCGGGTATTGGACATTGGTTTCCGAACCGGAAGTCGTTGGATTTCACTATTATCAAATCATCGTAGATGGCGTTGCATCAGCCGATCCCAATGGCAAACCGTTCTTCGGAATGGGCAGGTGGGTGAGCGCTGTAGAAATACCGGAAATGGGGCGCGGCACGGATTATTACCGGCCAAAAAACACGCCTCGCGGTCAGGTTCGCGAAAACTGGTACTTCTCGAATACAACAGGCAAATGGCGCCGTTGTTTCGTCTATACGCCTGCCGAATACGAAACAAACATCGATAAAAAATACCCCGCATTATACCTGCAACACGGTATGGGCGAAGATGAAACCGGCTGGAGCCGTCAAGGAATGATGAGCTTTATCATGGACAATCTGATTGCCGAAGGCAAAGCCGTACCCATGCTCGTTATTATGGACAGCGGAAACATAGAAGTGCCGTTCAATCGTAATTCCGGAATGAGCAGGGATGAATTTGGAGCGAATTTCACCCCTATCTTACTGACAGAGATTATTCCCTTCATTGAATCGAAATTTCGCGTCTTAAACGACCGTGAAAACCGTGCGATGGCCGGTCTTTCCTGGGGTGGTTTCCAGACGTTCAACACAACGTTGACCAATCTCGACAAGTTTTCGTACATCGGAGGATTCAGCGGAGCGGGAATGATTGACCTTGGGCAACTCGGTGCGGCGTACAACGGCGTTTTCGCTAATCCTCAATCATTCAATGAAAAAGTGAATCTGCTGTTTTTGGGCATCGGTTCGGAAGAACGCCCCGAAAGAACGAAAGCGCTTGCCGATGGGTTGAAAGCGGCAGGAATCAATAATGTGATTTATTACGAATCGCCGGGTACTGCGCATGAGTGGCTAACGTGGCGCAGATGCCTTAATGAGTTCGCACCGCTACTGTTCAAAGGCGCTTCCGGAAAGCAGGGGAATCAAATGATTACCAATAAATTCACAGCCCGTCCGGCGCCAATGGTGCACAACGGAACGCTTTAAAAAATAAATTAACCATTAAAACCTTATGCCTATGGATGTATAAAAAACGTAAAAAATCATTAAACCAAAAAGTATGATATGCTTTTATCATAACATGCTAAGTGAGTAAATCGCAAAGAATTGACATTAAGAGCGTTTGTTCTTTGTAAAAACAAATTAAATAAATAAAAAAACCATTTTTTAAATAAACAATTTTTAAACAGTTAAATATGAATAAATGTATAAATTTTAAAAAGAATGTATGGAAAAACATCATAATGATGTGTTTTTCATTAATGTTAACCTCTGCAATGGCTATTGCCCAGCAGGGGATTGCCGTTACAGGAACTGTTTCGGATGAAAGCGGTCCGCTTCCGGGTGCCAACATTGTGCTAAAAGGAACCCTGATAGGCGTAACATCCGATAATAATGGAAACTTCAAGATCACTGTACCTGATGCAAACGCTACGTTGGAGTTTTCGTTTGTCGGTTATATCAATCAGGAAGTCCGTGTTGGTAACGACAGGGTTTTCAACATTAAGATGTTGAGTAGCGCTATGGAAATGGAAGAGGTGGTAGTTATCGGTTACGGTGTTCAACGCAGAAGCGATATTACCGGATCAATATCCTCTGTAAGAGCGGCCGACCTTGAAAACCGTTCTTCATCCAATGCTGCAGCTGCACTTCAGGGTAAGGCTGCGGGCATTCAGGTAAGCACCTTATCCGGTAATCCGGGCGAAGCGTCGCAAATACGCATTCGCGGTTATTCGTCGAACAATGGCGGTTCTACAAGTCCGTTGTATGTCGTTGACGGTCTAATTGTTGATAACTTGACGTATCTGAATCCGAACGTGATCGAGTCTATGGAAATCCTGAAAGATGCTGCATCGGCGGCTATTTACGGAGCTCAGGCAGGTAACGGCGTGGTGCTGGTTACTACCAAAAAAGGTCAGCGCGGCACCGGAAAGATATTCTACGATTATCAGCTCATTAACAACCGGCTTGGGCGTGTTCCCGAGGTGTTGAATGCCAAAGAATTCATTGAATTTAAGAATTTAGAAGGCACCCCCGTAGTTGACACAGGTAATGATATTGATTGGATCAACACCATGTACAAACCGAGTAATACGACCAGTCATACGATTGGTTTTCAAGGCGCCAACGAAGACGGTAATATCTTCCTGTCTATCAACCATGTGGACGATCAGGGAATGGTCGTAGGTCCTTACGATTTCTACAAACGTCTTACAGCGCAATTAAACGCCGAATACAAGATCAAACCGTGGTTGACTGTAGGGTCGAACAACTCTATCGAAAAATGGGAACGTGTTGCGATGAGCGACCGCAGCAACTGGAATGCCTTTGGGATGTCAGTGCTTAGAATGTCACCGTTATCACCGACTCATTACCCAAGCGACGCGATTCCTGCAGATGTGTTAGCAGAGTTGGCAAAATCTAATCCGAGGACTGTCTATAAGGATCCTGATAACGGTCTGTACTATAGCATACTTCCCGAGAGCAACTATGGCAGTCCGTTTATTATGCGCGAAAGAGGCAAGAACAACAATCAGCAGGGTATCAACGTCAGGGGGACGTTCTATCTGAACTTTAACCCGATTAAAGATATTACCTTCACTTCGCGCTTCGGTTATCGCCTTAATCAGGGATTCAACAAAAATTACACCGCCTCATACTATGCAGGAGGACGTGCATACGACAATAATCATAGTCTCTCTGTAACGTCTTCTACCGGATGGTACTATCAGTGGGAGAACTTCATCAACTACAACAAGATGTTTGGCAAGCATTTTGTTGGCGCTATGGCGGGTATGTCGTATGTGCAACGCGAGGAAAGAGGCGCAAATACGACAATTAGCGGCACAGATCCGCTCACAGGATACACGCCAAATTTCCTATACATAACTTACGCCAGCACGACGGCAACCAGGACTTCGGGCGAAACGAATAATACATTTGCAAATATGGCGTATTTCGGTCGTTTAACCTGGGCGTACGATAATCGCTATAACGTTCAGGCCAACTTCCGCGCCGACATATTTGACATCTCAAAGCTCCCAAGGGGCAGTTGGGGATATTTCCCCTCGTTTTCGGCAGGCTGGACGCTTTCCAACGAAGCGTTCATGCGTGACTTAGCCAACAGCATGAGAATGGACAATCTCAAAATTCGCGCATCATGGGGGAAGAACGGTAACGTCGACGCCTTGGGCAGATATCAATATAATGCCACCATAGAAGCGCCCGGGCGCATATATTATATGTACAAGGCTGATAATAATACAGCAACTCAGGGAAGAAGACCCTCCGGACTTGTAAGAAAAGATTTGAAGTGGGAAACTTTGGTACAATGGGGCATAGGATTTGATACGCGTTTCTTAAACAACCGTCTTTCTTTTACGTATGACTATTTTAACAAGGAAACCCGGGACATTTTGGTCAACGTTGCTGCTCATGCTGAAGTTGGCATTACGTCAACCACGACGATGAACGCCGGTAGCGTCCTCAACAAGGGACATGAGGTCGAACTCGGTTGGCGCGACAAAAAAGGCGATTTCAGTTACTCGATCAACGGAAACATTTCTTTCCTGAACAATGAAGTTACAGACTTGCATAAATCATTTGTGCGGATTACCGGAGACGGCATTATGAACGGCAGCGCAGTCGGGGCTTTCGAAGTAGGTAAGCCGGTGTGGTACCTGAGAGGTTTTGAATTTGACAGAGTAGCCCAAACAAATGGTAATTATACCAAAGCTGACGGTTCTAAAGGTTCGCCCTATGTAGCCGGCGATGCGTTATTCAAAGATCTTAACGGAGACGGTGCCATCACAAGCGATGATTTGACGATGATCGGTACGGGAATACCGGATATGACATTTGGCGTAACTGTAAACCTGGCATACAAGAATTTCGACCTGTCCATTTTCGGCAGCGGCGTTTCAGGTAACAGGCTCTTGTTGAATTACTACGATCCAGGCGCAAAAGGGTTGAACAATGTGGTGCGTTATTATTATGAGGATTGCTGGTCGTCGCAAAATACGAACGGAACCAAGCCTTTTCCCGGAACAGCAAGCGTAAATAATTATCATAGTTCGAGCGCCAGCACCTTCAAAGGCGATTTCTTCAGAATCAAACAGATTCAATTAGGGTATTCAATACCTCAACAACTTTTGAACAGAGTATATGTGAATAATCTGAGGATTTTTATCTCGTTGGATGATTTCTTTACCATAACGAAATACCCCGGTTTTGACCCTGAAGCCTCTTCAATGAACCTCAATTCGGGGATTAGTATGGACAGAGGAAATGTTCCCATATCGAAAAAGGTAATGTTTGGATTGAACGTATCATTTTAACCTTTAAATTTTAATCATAATGAAAAAAATATTTGTAATATTAGCAGTTTCACTTGCTGTTTTAGCAGCGAGTTCGTGTAGTTTGGATAATTTAGATATTCCGCAGAAAGGCGTTATTCCGGCTGAAGGTTTTTATACGGAAGCTAATGCTGAGAGCGCCATTACCGTTGTCTATAACCAGGTAGCCGCAGCGTTAGCTCGCAGTATTAACGGCATCGGCGGTATGACTTTCGCTTATTCGCCTCATACGATATTTTGGAACCATCTGAGCGATGATATATGGGCAACCGGCTGGTGGCGCGGCGATAATGATTTCGGCTGCCAGTTAACCGAATTTCGTTTTGACTATACGCAGCAAACTGTAGAAGTCTATTACCGTAATATGTATGCGTGCATTTATGCAGCTAATTTGGTTATTGCCAATTATCCTCAGGATCACGCTAAACCCGAAATTCAGCGTTACGTAGCCGAAGCGCGTGCTTGGCGCGCATGGTGTTACATGCAGCTCGCAATAGGATGGGGCACGCCGCCTTTGGTTAAAGAACTCATATTACCCGACGTCTATCCCACCAACTCCGAACCGGGGGAAGTTTGGGCTTTTGTGCTCGCAGAATTTGCGGATGCGGCGAAGTATATACCGTCAAAACCAAGTCTGACCAATAAAGACGCTGCGATACGCCTGACCAAAGAGGCAGTTTACTCTTTCTTAGGCAAGGCGCAGGTGTTTACCGGCAAATATGCCGAAGCTGTAACCAACCTGAAAACCAATGTCATTGACAAGAATCTTTACGACCTTGTTCCCGGTCAGGATTTGCCCAATCTTTTTCACAAAGAAGGCAAATATAGAGAGGAAAAGGTTTTCGAGTTCAATGTTGTCGCAAATACGAGTATAGCGAATAATGACTGGAATGCAATTGTTCCAACGCAGCAAAACGATTACTATGGATGGAACTATGGTGACAGATGGAACGGCGGTAATACATTCATTCGCACCGGTTGGGGCGGCATTAATCCGAAAGGCGATTTTTGCTGGGCGTTGATTGAGAACGACGGTTTGGATTCATGGCGCCGCAAAGCGTCGTTTGCAACCTATCACGAAGCGCTATATGATTTCCCTCATGCACACGATGGTGATATGACTTTAGAACAAAAAAGGGTAGACACTAAAAGAGGTATTAAACTGACCCAAAAAGGGGGCGCTTATCGCGTATCTGACATTGTAGGTAATGAAGGTTTCTTTCACTTAAAACGCGCTGCGCGGGTCAGAGATAATTTCTCTCATGCAAACGGTACTATGGACAAAAACTTTATCGTCATGCGATATGCGGAAGTCCTTTTGCTTTATGCCGAAGCATGTGTTAAATCGGGTCAAAATCTTGCCCATGCTCTTGAAATGGTCAATAAGATACAGGTACGCGCAGGTTCGAAGACCATATCGTCCAGCTTGACGATGGATGTGATCAAGAAAGAAAAACGTTTCGAGTTGTGGATGGAAGAATGTCGTTTTGCCGACCTTGTACGTTGGGGCGATGCTTATGACGCCCTTAAAAACGCAGGAGGCGGGGAGAAAGGCTTAATACCCTCATTCCACGAAAACGGTAAACCGGGTACGTATGATAAAGAAGGTCTTACGTATGAATGGACTGGAGATCATGGAACATGGGATGATAATAACTGGATAGTCGAATGGCTTGCCACTCCGTTGCCGGGGGCTCGTGGTTTTGTAAAAGGAAAACACGAATTGATGCCTTTCCCAAAATGGGCAAGGGACAGAAATCCGGAATTAAAGCAAAATCCCAATTGGGAATAGTTTTTGCGTAATATTGTAATGAAGATAGCGCTTGCAGATTGAATGATCTGCAAGCGTTGTCTTTTTTATTTTTGCTATTTATAAAAACATTTTTTGCAAAATAATGCTATTTATAAGAAACATTTTGATGTTTGGACTACTATATTGAAAACACTGCACTTAGCGAGCGGTTTAAAATTGATATATTCGTTTTTTTTGTATACAACCCTTATTTTCAAAAGATCCCTTAATAGTAAGGTTGCCCATTTCACAATCTCCCATATTCCCTTATTTAGGTTTACACGAAAAAAAGTATAGACGAATAATTATCCGTTTGTACGGTTTGATGTTTGAAATTATTTCGTATCTTTGCAGTATGAAATTAGTACTCATAAAAATAAACAATTATGGCAATGGAAATCAAATCGCCACCGGTGTTGTACGGTGAGGCAGCCCGCTATTTTCACAAAGTAGCGGCAACGATGAAGGAAAGCAGAAGCGCGGAATATGTGCAGGAAAGTTATCGCAGGACAAAGGCTTTTTTGGCTAAATATGATAATCCGTATAAAGATGATTAATTTGATAGATGATTGCGAAATGCTTCTTCTCTCGGAAGAACAGATCATATCAGGTTTCGATTGCGGAAATGCGGATTTGAATGATTTTTTCAATCGCGACGCACTCTTGTACAAAAATCAAATGTTGTCACGAACATATTTTTTATGTCATAAAGACAGTGGCGCGGTAGTTTGTGCATTTTCCTTTTCGGCAAGCAGCATCAAAACGTCAGATTTACCCGGCAGTCGACGCAAAAAGGTGAAGGAACTTGTTCCGCGCGAAAAATCGTTGAAATCTTATCCTGGTATTCTTATCGGTCGTTTGGGAGTTTCAAAGGAGTTTAGCGGACAGGGCGTAGGGTCACAATTGATGGACATTATTAAGGATATTTGCATCATCCGGTTTCCCGATTTTGTCAGGTATCTTTTGGTGGATGCGTATAATGAGCCTGCCGTAGTTCGGTTTTATCAAAAAAGCGACTTTGCATTAGTCTTTTCCACAGAAGAACAGGAAAAAGAAACCTATCAACAACCGGCTTCCGAACCCCTGCAAACAAGATACATGTTTTACGATATGATTCAGTGGCGAAACAAATTGAATAACCGAATAACTGAATAACCGAAAATCAGTTATTCTATTATTCAATTACTTAATTATTTTTTAAAAGCGTGTAAACCAAAAAAAATGTTTACACGCTTTTTTATTGCGTGGGGGTTCTCTTCTATCAACATTTCTTCCCGTAGGAAAGGCGCAATGCAGCCGAACATTTTGTAGGATGACATTTGATGCGGTTGCCCTGAAAATTAATCCAAACCAACCAACCTTACGAAAAAAAAAATATCTTTGCCGCCAAATATCTTCATTAAAACAATTTTGAAAAACCATCGGATATTTTGGTACAAGATCATTGCAATTTTCCTTCCTGTCGTCCTTTTAGCGATGATTGAAGGCGTTTTGCGCTTATGTAATTATGGTTATAATACGCGTTTGTTCCTCCCCAAAGAAGATAACAATAGAATTCTTGTGATGAACCGCCACATCTCAAAAAAATACTTTACCATCCAGGAAAACGCTACTGTGGGCAACCAAGATGAATTTTACAGACAGAAGCGACGCGGCTCCCTGCGATTTTTCGTATTAGGCGCCTCTTCGTCGCTCGGATTTCCGTACATGTACAATGGCGCTTTCCCGCGAATGTTGAAATATCGCCTTCAGTTCGAATATCCTGAAAGAACCATCGAAATCATCAATCTTTCGCTTACGGCAATTAACTCTTATACATTGGCTGACTTTTCCAAACAATTAGTTGATTGTCAACCCGACGGGGTGTTGATATATGCCGGACACAATGAATATTACGGAGCGCTGGGCGTTGCTTCCACAAGTCGTTTGGGCAGAAATCCGGTGATGATACACGCTGTATTGAAAGCAAAAAATCTAAAAATAGTACAATGTATCGCGCAAATAACGGCTTCTTTAAAAAAAACCAACCAACAATTAACTGATCCCAATCTGACTTTAATGCAACGAATGTCTGTCGGAAAAGAAGTAGATGCTCATTCAGCGGCATTTTTCGATGGTATAAAACAGTTCGACTATAATATGCAGCATATCTTACGGGTTTTTCAAAAGAATCAAATTCCTGTATTTATTGGTACTTTGGTCAGTAATCTTGGCGATCAGAAACCATTGGGAAAATCCGAAACAGCGCAAAATGAATTTGACGCAGGTAAAGAAGCTTTTTTGAATGGCGACTACGACCGCGCCGGGCAACATTTCCTGCTCGCCAAGGAATTTGACAATCTTCGATTCAGAGCGCCTGAAATCATGAACGAAAAAATACGCGGATATGCAAACATGTTTTCAAATGTCCATGTGGTAGATGTTCAAAACATTTTCGTGAAGTCTTCGCCGCACGGAATTACCGGTAAGGAATTGCTGCTGGAACATGTACATCCCAATCTGGAAGGTCAAAGATTGATAGCCGGTGGCTTTTACGACCAATTGAAAAAGATACTTCCCGCCACTGACGACACTGATATTTTGGCTTTGATCCAACCTGGCGATTATCCGCTCACACCTTTTGATAGCATTTATGGAGATTTGTATGTGAGGGGGTTGAAAACGCAATGGCCCTTCAATGAACCGTCAACCGGTGTGTACCTTCTGCCGAATACTTTGGAAAATAAAACGGCAACATTGGTTTTGGAAAATGAAATCCGTTGGGGCGATGCCATGAAACAGTTGTATGAAGGGTATATGAGTAGAAACGATTTCGAGCAGGCGCTCAGTATTATGGAAGGCATGTACCTCGAATTTCCCAACAACCCCTATTTTATCAGCCAGGCTGCAAAATTGTGCATGCATCTGGGAAAAAACAAGAAAGCCTGTTTTTATCTTACGAAAGAGTATGAAATGACTTCGGCGCCTGATGCTGCCGCTAACCTTGCCACTACATTACTGAAACTTGATATGCCTGTGAAAGCATTGCCTTACATTGACATATCGTTAAAATGCATGACAGAAAAACAGAATTTCAATTATTTGAAAAACTTGACCCAACAGATGATTCAAATACGTAAAAATCTTGATGCTGACCCTGAAAACAAAGCGTTACGAAAACAGGTATATGATTTGTATCTGAAAATGGGAAACATGGATGCTGCCGCCAAATATATCGACGAATAAAACGAATTTTCAGCGCATACCAAATTCCAAATTCAAATCCAGAATTAGAAAAAAAATGTCTAAAATTAGAAGGAAATAGTGTTGTTGTGATTACCTTTGCGTTCTTAAATAAATCAAAACCAAAAAAACCATAACAATGAAAAAAATAATTTTTTTATCAGCAATTGTATTGCTATCTGCCTGCAATCACCGCAACAAAACGGGCAATGACTTTATACTCAATGATCTTGAGTATTTCGAGCGGCAAGGCGTCAATGTCCTTGTGTACAGCAATCTGTTTACCGGAATGTTTAACGATGAGAAGACGTCGGGTATAGAATTGATACACCATGGCGTCCGTACTTCAACCGGCGGGGCTGTAAGGCTTTCCAACACTCCCGAACAATGGGACCTGATTCCTGCGATATCCAATCGAATAGTAGACAGGGAGTCCAACAGTATTGAGGCTACCTTACGGTATGCCGATTATGATTTCGAATCGCGTATTGTTGTCACCGCTAAGGGTAAAAGCGTTGAGATATCCGTATACCTTGACCAGCCTGTTCCTGCCGCCCTTGAGAAGAATGCCGGATTTAATCTTGAATTTTTGCCTTCGCAATATTGGGGAAAGACCTATATGATGGATGGCTGTGCCAGCGTCTTTCCGCGTTATGCAACGGGCTACAGCACAACGAGGCCTAACAGTGAAAAGACAAGGCAGTTCAACGGCTATGTGACTGCCGACGACAGGGGTACCGGTACATTTGTCGAACCGTTGCCCTTTGCAACCGGTCGTACCCTTCTTTTAGCGCCCGATTCTCCCGAGCGCTTGGTAAAGATCACCTCGCCCGAGACTGATCTGATGCTTTTGGACGGAAGAATACTGGCGCAAAACGGATGGTATGTCGTTCGCAGTTTGCTGCCTGCCGGAAAAACAGGCAAGGTGCTGACCTGGACCATCGAACCTAACGCTGTTGATG
>Ga0209628_10001801_pt1 | contig 14166 bp, 12 predicted proteins | sample TergutCu122P4_FD_187285 | JGI IMG/M metagenome (GOLD analysis project Ga0209628, IMG submission 187285) | Cubitermes ugandensis P4 segment gut microbial communities from Kakamega Forest, Kenya - Cu122 P4 (SPAdes) (version 2) | ecosystem: Host-associated > Arthropoda: Insects > Digestive system...
AGCAATATAATCCTTAAAAACTTTCGGCAGGTTCTTATACTCTTTAATTTCGGAAAGATTTTGTTTCCAACCTTTAAATTCTTTGTACACAGGTTTTATTTTTTTATTGATTTCGGTTGGAAAACGGTCTGTGCTAATTTTCCCAATTTTGTAATGCGTACATATTTTAATGGTTTCAAAATTATCCATCACATCGGCTTTGGTGAGCACCAATTCCGTAACGCCGTTAATCATAATGGAGTATTTAAGTGCCACTAAATCAAGCCATCCGCAGCGGCGCGGGCGTCCTGTTGTGGAGCCGAATTCGTGCCCTTGTTTGCGTAGTAGCTCGCCGGTTTCGTCAAATAGTTCCGTAGGAAAAGGACCGCTTCCCACGCGTGTGCAATAGGCTTTCACAATACCAATTACCCTTCCGGTTTGGTTTGGTGCTACGCCCAAGCCGGTGCACGCACCCGCAGCCACAGTATTTGAAGAAGTTACAAACGGATAAGAACCAAAATCAATATCTAAAAGTGTGCCTTGCGCCCCTTCCGCCAATACTTTTTTCCCCTCTTGCAAAAAATTGTTAATATCATACTCATTATCAATTAAATGAAAACGTAAAATAGTATGTAATGAGTTAATCCAATCTACAAAAACTTTAGAAATATCCTCCTTCGGTTTAAAAGCATTTTTATTTAATAAATCGAGATGTTTTTTATAAATCTCTTTAAACTTTTTGAGAAAGTCATCTGAGATAATGTCGCAAATGCGAAATCCGTTTCTTGCGGCTTTATCGGTATAAGTAGGACCAATTCCTTTTAAAGTAGAGCCAATTTTTTGTTTGCCTTTATCTTCTTCCAACATCGCGTCAATCCACTTATGCGTAGGCAAAATAAGGTGCGCTTTTTTAGAGATAAAGAGATTTTTTGTAGGATCAAATCCCAACTTTTCCAATTCTTCAATCTCTTTTTGGAAAATGACAGGGTCAATCACAACCCCATTTCCTATAATATTGATTTTATCGGGATGAAAAATTCCGGAAGGGATGGTGTGCAATACATGTTTAATACCGTTAAATTCGAGGGTGTGTCCGGCGTTGGGTCCGCCTTGAAAACGTGCAATAACATCATAGTGCGGCGTAAGCACATCCACCACCTTGCCTTTGCCCTCATCGCCCCATTGTAATCCGAGAAGAATGTCTAATTTCATAGTCTGAACTGTTGTTATTATGATTATTATTGTTGAACTGATTAAATTTTTTATATAAAACGGTGTAAAAACATTTTATTATTCAACTATTAAAAACGAATCACAATAATCTTTAAAATCAAATAAATCATGGTCAATAGTCTCCTCGTTCGTGCACCAACTCATACCCGATGGCGCTCATACTTTCTGCTAATTTATTCACACCTTCGGCAGCTTCCAAACCGGTGGCTATTTTGTTGTTATACAGCATATATTGTTCCCGAACGCTAAGCGGCGACAGGTTGGGCATCACCACATTGGCACCTGCCAAAACTGCTTTTTCGCGCCCCCGCAAATCGAGAGTACCCAGTGCTGTAGTGGCGGGAAGCAAAACCTTGGGCAGCAAAAGTCGGGACAAAGCCAATAAAAACAAGGTAAGTTCAACACTTCCCGCCGGAAATTCTGCAAAAGGCGTATCTTGATGCGGAATGAACGGTCCGATACCCAACATTTGCGGCTGAAAATCAGCAATAAACATCATGTCTTCCGCCAAATTTTCCATCGTTTGATAGGGAGAACCCACCATAAAGCCGGTTCCTGTCTGAAATCCGATATCCTTCAAATCATACAAACATTTTTTGCGTGAAAGAAGTGATAAATTATCGGGATGTAATTTACTATAATGTTCAGAATTAGCAGTTTCGTGGCGCAATAAATACCGGTCAACTCCGGTGTTTTTAAAAGCCAAATAGGAATCATAACTTCTTTCCCCAAGCGACAGGGTAAGTGCATTATCGGGATATTTTTCTTTTATAGATGTAATAATTTCCAACAGTTTTTCATCGGTAAAAAAAGCATCTTCGCCGCCTTGAAGTACAAAAGTTTTGAACCCCAGTTCATTGCCAATTTCACAACAGTTCAAAATTTCCTCTTTGGTTAGCCGGTATCGTGCTAATCTTTTATTTTCGGAGCGGATGCCGCAGTAGTAGCAGTTGTTTTTGCAAACATTAGTAAACTCTATTAATCCACGGGCAAACACCTTATTTCCAAAATGTTGTAAAGAAATCTGACGCGCTTTTTCAAAAGCATATTCAGTTATTTCTTCGTTAAAATTTGAAAATAAAAAAATCCATTCCTCTTTTTGAAGAATGGATTTTTGAAAAAGTTTATCAATAAGAGATTTCACTTTCTATTTTACCAAATTTTGAAAGTTTGAGTTATTTCTAAATTTCTTAAATTCGGCATCTTTTTTAGCTTCAGTTTTATAATTGCTGTCTAAATCAATTGCTTGTTTCAAACTACTAATTACTTCGTTTTCATTATTTTGACGTGCGCCAATAATGGCTTTAAGATAATATGCTTTTGCATCTTTGGGTTGCACACAATCGATAGATGTTTTAGCAGCAGCATAATCCTTGTTTAGCAGTTGGGCTAAAGCCACTCCGTAGTCGCAGCTACGATTTCCCATGGATTGTATAGCTCCGGTATAATCTCCTTCCAAAATTTTGAAAATTCCTAAGTTATAATCTTGTTTTACAGGGTCTTTTTGCGCTTTTTGGGAGGCTTCAAAAGATTTTTTAGCTTCATCTTTTTTTCCTTTCAAAAAGTAAGCAATTCCTAAGTTATTTAAAATAATTCCATTGCTGGGTTCTAATGCGTTAGCTTTTTCTAAGAGGTTTAGGGCTTTATCGAGTTCTGCATTATCCTTAGTTTGAATATAATTATCTAAAGTAAGAATTCCCAAACTGCTGTATGCTTTCCAATTATTTTTAGATTCTTCCGTACTGATAATATTGTTATAGATTCGTGCTTTTTCTTTTACTTCGGTTGTACTTTCAGCCGCAAACATTTTTTCATTGGTACTTAGTTTAGCAATATCAGTTTTTGCCAAGGCAACAATTTCATCATTGGTATAAGCATTTTTATTACAAGTGATTGAAAATTCGGCACGGCGAAGTGGTGGAAGAATTAGGTCTGCAATTTCAGTATAAATGTCGGTCATTTCTCTAATTTTTTTCTCTCTGGCAGCCGATTCTTTTTGCGAACGAACGATATTTAATATTTGATTTTTTTCTCTAATATTTGATTTTTCCACAGCTACTTCAAAACCCGACCAGTCTTCGCCCTTTGCATTGTCTTCAAAAGTAATGGCAGGGGTAGCAACATCTTTCAGTTTCAATTTATTCTTTTTAGCATACTCTTTTTTCCAATCTTCAATTTGATTGTTTAACCATTTTTTACCTTGGTCAAAACGTTTTTCAGAAAGTCCTTGATTTAAAGACTCTTCACCTTCAGGAGAAGCCCAACCGGAGATCACAATTTTTTGAATATTCTTATTATTGTCAAAGGCACCGAAAAGATAATTTTTTAGATCGTCTAATATTTTTTTAGCGTTGGCATCTTTATTCAACTTTAAATTCCAATTTAAGTCAGACTTATTTACCTCAAAATAAATATTACCTGTTTTTGTTTCAAATTCAGGTTTATAATCATGGGTTGAATACAACATATTGGTACCATTTGCCGCTTTATCCGTTAAAACCGGATTAATGCCTATACGGCTTGAAGTATTAGATACCCCTTCTCCAAGTTGATAAGCCGGATAGGTAAACTCTTTCTTACCCGCTTTTGCAGTACCAATGGCGTAAATACCTTGGTCTGAAAACTTTTCTTGATAGGGAAAATTTCCGGAAACGGTAAATGTGCCACCCGTTTTAAAAGGAATTACCGTTCCTTGTTCTTTCGATTTTTCTCCCACCAACTTAATAGACTTGATTTCAGTTTTCTGAGTGCCATTTACATCCATGAACACAGGAACTAAAATGTCAACAGTGGCTTTTTTCTTCATAAATTTAGGCGGAACATTTCCTTTTACAACATATTCAACTTTTCCTCCTTTGTTTTCTAAATCAGGATTTTCAAGTTTTAATGAAATTTGGTTATTAGGAATCATTTTTCCTAATCCACAGCTACTTAAAATAAACGCAGCAAGCGCAATAAACGATAAAAGGGTAAATTTTTTCATTTTTTTCATTTTTTATATTAGTAATAATTTTGACGTTTTAAGCCTGCAAAAATATAAAATTATTTAATAAGTGGGCAAATAATAATAAATGTGGCAAAATAGTGATAGAGAATGAAATTTACTTGGCAATAATATTCAAGGCTTTGTGTAAATTTTCAATGATTATTTGATTGGAAATCCCTTTGGCATCCCCGTCAATATGATAATAAAAATCACTTTTTGAATGGAGTATTATTTTATTAGAAGTATAAAGTGTAACAAATTTTGAGCGTTCAATGTTGCCTAATAACACTTTAATTCCAAATGGAATAACAGAAAAAAGGGAAGGTTTTTTGCAAAGTGTAATGGTAAAAATGCCGTCATCTAATTTAGCATTCGGGGCAACTTTCACATTATACCCCCATTGCGAGCAATTTGCCATCGTTATAAAGAAAAAATCGCCGGTAATTTTTTCATTATTTAATTCAATTTCAAAGTTTTGATTTTTTACGGTGAAGAAATCATTAAAAATAGCCCTGACATAACCGAAAAATTTTCTTTTTCTCCCTTTGTTAAAATCGTAAGCCACTTTTGCATCAAATCCAGCACCGGCTAAACTGAAGAAATATTGGTTGTTACAAACACCCACATCCATTTTTTTTGTATGTGCCGAAACAATTTGCCGGATTGCTTTTTTATAATGCAGCGAGATGCCGAGGTCGCGTGCCAAGCCGTTTCCGGAGCCGCATGGCACAATGGCTAATGCGGTATTTGTGTTCACCAATTGAGATGCCACTTCGTTTATGGTGCCGTCTCCTCCCACCGCCACCACAATATCCATACCATTTTCCACTGCATTTTTTGCCATTTCAGAAGCATGTCCGGCGTATTCAGTATTGACTATGGAAACATTAAACTTATTAATATCAAATATTTTGTGAATATATTCCCGAATTTTTGCTTTATTTTTTCCGCCGGAAATGGGGTTGATGATGAACAGGATGTTTTTTTTAGTGGAAGACATTGGATTTCATTAATAGCATTTTTTGTAGAAAATGCGGGCAAAAATAGAGAAATAATGAAATTATCCCTTTTTTTGTATTCTTTTGCGCACTCAAATAAAAAGAACGAAAATGAAAAAGATTGCTGTTATTGGCGCGGGACATTTTGGCTCCGCTATTGCTACCGCCCTGTCGGAAAAAGGCGCAGAGGTATTGGTAATTGACAATGACATTAATGTAATTCAGAATATTTCTGATGATGTGGCGTTTGCCGTGTGCACCGATGCCACCAACAAACGCGCGTTGCTTGCAGAAAATATCCTCGATTACGACGTGGTCATCATTGCTATCGGAAACGCATTCGTTGCACGATTGTTATGCGCGGCAACATTGTTAGATATTGGAGTAGAACGAATTATCAGCAGAACAATGGGGGAAAGTCAAACCATTATTCTCGAAAAAATGGGAATTACCGAATTTCTCTCCCCTGAAGACGAAATTGGTCATGTGGTTGCCGACCGGTTAATGAACCCCAACCTCATTACCTACCTCCAACTTCCCGAAGAGTATAAAGTGGCGGAAATTCTTGTTCCCGACTCTATTGTAGGAAAAACCGTGGGAGAAGTGGGTTTTCGGGATAATTTTAAGATGAGTTTGATTACGATTCGCTGGAAGGTGGAAGAACCCAACGCAAAGTCAAAAATTATTCAAAAAGAGCATGTTGCCGGTGTTCCCGATAACAACGTGCTCATCGAAAAAGATGATGTGTTGGTGGTGTTTGCCAAATCAAAAGATATTGACCATTTTATTAAAGCCAACTCATAATTTGAAATGACAGTATTTCAACGTTTTAACGTGCGGTGGAAGAGCGAAACTCCCGAACACTCCAACCACTTTTTTTCTAAACTGCAAATTACGCCGGCAGGGCTGATGCTCCTCTCTTTCTTCATTTTGATAGCAATCGGTACACTTTTGCTTTTGCTACCCGGCATGACCAACAGGGAAATATCCTTTATTGATGCTTTATTTACCGCTACCAGTGCAAGTTGTGTAACAGGGCTAACCGTCTTGGGTACGGGTTCTGATTTTACTTTTTGGGGACAGATTGTAATTTTGTCGCTGATGCAAATCGGCGGAATCAGTATTTTGGCTTTTTCTACCTTTTTCGCCGCGTTTTTTGCAGCCTCCAGAATGGGAATAAAACAACAACACCTGCTTAAAGATTTTTTTTCCACTTCCACAATTACCGATTCCATTTCCATGTTGCGCGAAATCATTATAGCTACTATCCTCATTGAGATTGTTGGTGTAGTATCGCTTTATTTGTATTGGAATTCAACCGGTTTGTTTGCAAGTTCTTCCGAAAATATTTTCTATTCCGTTTTTCACGCGATTTCGGCTTTCACTAATGCCGGTTTTTGTTTGTGGGACGAAAGTTTCATGCACGAAGCACTCTCCAACAGCTATTTTCCGCAAATCGTAATTATGGTATTAATCGTCATGGGAGGGTTGGGGTTCATTTTTTTACACGATGTGTTCAGTCCCAAACAAATAAAAGAGAGACATATACACAAATGGAGAAGGTTAACTCCCGGCACAAAAGTGGTTTTTTATACTACTTTGGTAATTATTGTTTTTGGTGCAATAATTTTCTATATTTTAGAAAAAAATAACTCATTAACAAACCTCAGTAGCATAGGAAAATCGGCATTTGCTTCCGTTTTTCAAATTGTTACATCGCGGTCGGCGGGGTTTAATGCTTTAGAAGTCAGCACGTTTTCTGTTCCGGCATTGTTGCTCATTATGGTGGTGATGTTTATCGGTGCCTCTCCGGGTTCTACCGGCGGCGGTATAAAAACCTCCACCGCTTTTGTGCTTTTTAAGTCGGTAGCCGCCACCATTCGTGGAAAAAACAGTATTGAGTTTCAGAAGAAAACCATCCCGTTTGAAATTGTTGACAAAGCGTATTCCATTGTGGTAATGTCTCTTATCATCATTTTCATTTCCGTATTTGCCTTTTCTATTGTAGAACCTCAGTTTACTTTTCTTGAATCGCTTTTTGAGTGTGTTTCCGCATTTTCAATTTGCGGATTGTCTATGGGATGCACGCCGGAATTGAGTGGTGCGGGAAAATTAATTCTCATAATTAATATGTACATTGGACGTATCGGCACGTTGTCTATTGCATTTGCTCTGGCTCGGCGCATAAAACAGGCTAAGCACCAGTATCCGAATACGTATATTATGGTGGGATGAAAGAGGTGAGAGGTGAGAGGTGAGAGGTGTGAGGGATGATATTTAAAAAATAATACTTTAAACCCTGATTTTAAAAAGTTCCCTGAGTAGCAAAGTTAATATAAAATGAATAAGGAGAAATTTATAGAACATTTTTTGAATCGTTTGGAAATTGGTTTTGCAGAAAAAAATGCAAAGGAGATTCAACGGCAAAATCTGCAGGAGTTGTTATTGAATGTGTTGCGAGACCTTATCCTCTTTAATCCAAAAAACCCTGAATTTCAATCAAATGATTACGATTATTTGAGAGTAAAAAAGAAAACCGAACGGGAGCAAAACGCTTTCAGGTGTGCATATTTATTTGAAACTTTGTATTTTAAAGACAAACAAATACTATTTTCTTTGAAAGATGATTTTGCGAAACTATTTGCTTCTGTTACCAATGAAAGCATGAAAAGGCATTTCGGAAAAATTGTTACAGACCTGTTGAAAAACAATATTTTAACTTTTTCCGAAGCAGATTATGAGTTGCTGGCAGAAACCACAGCGGCGTGGGCAGTAGCACCCCGCACGCGCGTTGCCGTGCAAATTTGGGCGTTTGAAATACTTGTTTTGCTTAAGAATAAAGCAAAAATTGATGAGGAAACCATCCGCTATTTGCTTGAAATTTTTTCACAAGGAAGTTCTCCGGCGATGAAATGTAGGTTAAGGCGGTGGAAAATATAATTAGAAAATTATGTTAATTTTGAAAGTTAAAAACAGTTTTTATTAATAAAAGGATGATTATGAAAAAAACGACTATCCTATTTATATTGATTTGTAGTGTATTAAACACTTATGCACAAAAAAACTCATGCAAAAAGGCGGCAGTTTCCTTGCTCAAAATGCCTCCCTGTGAGCATAGTGATTATTTTTTGGTTTTTGAAGACAATTTTGATGGTGATACACTTGATATTACTAAATGGTTTCCCTTTATGGGAGTTCCGAGAGATTTTACTTTTAACAGCCAAAAGGCTTGGCATCTTCCTGAAAATCTGGAAGTAAGCAATGGAACTTTAAAAATCATATCCAAAAAATTAACAACCCCGTATGTAGGAAATTGGGTAACAGATTACTCAACCAATCCTCCAACCACCAAAACCTCCTCTTTTGATTATACAACGGGAGAGCTTTGGACGAAAGAGACTTTCTTTTATGGTAAATATGAAATAAGGTGTAGGGTTCCCGTTGGGAAGGGTTTTTGGCCTGCATTTTGGACATTTGGCGTACCGGGGTGGAATGAAATTGACTTTTTTGAAATAGGAGGCGCTGATATTAAAACATTTACATGCAACATTCACGGTGATCACGGCAAACGAGGAGAGCACTACCATTGCCCGTACAAACTAAAGAAAAGAAGTTTCGACTTTTCCCAATGGCACATTTTTACTTGCTTTTTTGAATTTGACAGGATTATTTGGCAAATCGATGGAAAAACCGTCAGGGTGCTTCCAAGATATAGTACAAAGTCGGGAAAATCGGTCTATTGTGGAGATGAGGTTAGCCAAGGTGTTTATTATGAGTTGAAATCGTATCCCTTGCAGCCCATGAGTATTATTATGAACACTGCCATTCAAACAGGGAAAAAAGCACCGGATGCCAAAACCGTTTTCCCAAATATTTATGAGGTTGATTATGTTCGTTATTACATGAAAGGTTCCCCATAGACAGATACATTTTTTCACATTGCTGTTAAACCCCGATTGGTTTTAAAAAACATCTGTTTTTCAAATATTTTTTTATATTGATTTTTTTATACTTTCGCCGGCTATAAAAAAAAGAAAAATTAATTAACAAAAAAGAAGATTATCATGTATTTAACCCCAGAAGTTAAACAGAACATTTTTGCCGAACACGGAAACAGTGCAACAGATACCGGCTCAGCTGAAAGCCAAGTGGCTTTATTCACACACAGAATTAAACACCTCACCGAACATTTGAAAAAAAATAAAAAGGATTTGGCTACCAAACGTTCGCTGATAAATTTGGTAGGAAAACGTAGAAAAATGTTAGAATATCTTAAAAGACAAGATATTGAACGTTACAGAAACATTATTAAGAAGTTAGGATTGAGAAAATAATGATTGGAATTACAAAAAAATTTGATTTAGGTGACGGAAGAGAAGTTACCATTGAAACAGGAAAATTAGCCAAACAAGCCGACGGCTCTGTGGTTGTAAGAATGGGTGACACCATGATTTTGGCTACCGTTTGTTGCAAAAAAGAAGCAGCCGAAAATGTTGATTTTATGCCGCTGCAAGTAGAATATCAAGAAAAATATGCCGCCTTGGGAAGATTTCCGGGCGGTTTTTTTAAACGCGAAAGTCGTCCCTCCGAATATGAAATTTTGATTGCACGTTTGGTTGACAGGGCGCTTAGACCGTTGTTTCCCAGCGATTTCCACGCAGAAACACAAGTGCTGGTTACCCTTATTTCCGGCGACAAAAACAACCTCCCCGATGCATTGGCTTGTTTAGCAGCATCCTCTGCATTAGCCGTTTCCGATATTCCGTTTTTAGGACCAATTTCGGAAGCGCGCGTAGGCAGAATTGATGGAATTTTTAAGATTAATCCAACCGTCGAGGAGATGGAACGCTCTGATATTGACATGATTGTTGCGGCATCCATGGAAAATATCATGATGGTGGAGGGCGAAATGAAAGAGATTTCGGAAGCCGATATGGTGGCTGCACTCAATTTTGCCCACGAAGCGATTAAAATACAGTGCCAGGCGCAGTTAGAACTTGCGGCTATGGTGGAAAAAGCAAATCCAAAACGCGAATATTGCCACGAAAAAAATGATGAGGAGTTGCGCGAGATGGTACACAAATCCACCTACGACAAAGTATATGCAGTAGCAAAAGAACAAACGGCAAAACATGAAAGAAGCGACAAGTTTGACGCGATTTATAACGAGTTTATGGAAACGATTTCCGAAGAGGAACGCGAAGAAAAAGCACCGTTGGTAAAACGCTATTATCATGACGTTCAGTATGATGCCATGCGTTACATGATTTTGCACGACAGAACCCGATTGGACGGACGCACGTTAGACCAAATTCGTCCCATTTGGGCAGAAACCAATTATTTGCCCTCTGTGCACGGCTCCGCTATCTTTACAAGAGGCGAAACCCAATCGCTAACTACTTGTACATTAGGAACAAAATTGGACGAGCAAACCATTGATGGCGCCGTGATTGAAAGTTCCAGCCGTTTTATTTTGCATTACAACTTTCCTCCGTTTTCGGTAGGAGAAGTGAAACGAATCATGAGTGCCGGTCGCCGCGAAATTGGACACGGAAACTTAGCGCATCGCGCGCTAAAACCGATGATTCCATTTGATACTCCGGATTTTCCTTATACCGTTCGCATTGTTTCCGATATTTTAGAATCAAACGGAAGTTCCTCTATGGCAACAGTTTGCGCAGGAACATTGGCACTGATGGATTGCGGCGTTAAAATTAAAAAACCCGTTTCCGGAATTGCTATGGGATTGATTACGGACGAAAAAACCGGAAAATACGCCATTCTATCCGATATTTTGGGCGACGAAGACCATTTGGGCGACATGGATTTTAAGGTTTGCGGCACGAAAGACGGCATTACCGCCTGTCAAATGGATATCAAAATCAACGGATTATCTTCCGAAATTATGGCAGAAGCATTGGAGCAGGCGCGCAAAGGTCGTTTGCATATTTTGGATAAAATTATTGAAACGATGCCCGAACCGCGCGAAGATTACAAACCGTTTGTACCGCGTATTATGCAGATTATCATCCCGAAAGATTTTATTGGTGCTGTAATTGGAACAGGCGGAAAAGTGATTCAGGAGTTGCAACGCGAAACCAATACAGTTATCAGTATTGAAGAAAAAGACGGCGTAGGCTACGTGGATGTGGCAGCTGCTAACTTAGATGATATTCAACGTGCTATAGATAGAATTAAGATTATTTGCACGGTACCTGAAGTGGGCGAGATTTACGACAGCGTGGTGAAAAGCATTCAGCCGTTCGGTGCATTTGTTGAGTTTTTGCCCGGAACCGAAGGATTGCTCCATGTTTCCGAAATTGCTTACAAACGCATTGAAAACGTTTCCGATGTATTGAAAGAAGGCGATGAGATTAAGGTGAAACTTATTGGCATTGATGATAAAGGTAAATTCAAACTTTCGCATAGGGCATTATTACCCAAACCGGAAGGATGGGTGGAACCTGAACCAAGACCGGCAAGAAGTCGTGATGGGCGTGACAGACGCGACAATCGTGACAGGCGTGACAATCGTGACGGTCGTGACAGGGGTGGAAATAATGGTCGCCCGCCAAGAAGATATTAGAATTTCATGAAAAAATATTCTTTCGTACTAATAATTTGCTGTTGTTTGTGTGTTTTTAGTTGTAACCATACCAAAAACATCAACAACGAAATAATTCAAAAAGAGATGATTACAAAAGAAATAACTTTTCGTCCGGAAGGGGTTTGCAGCCAACAGATGGATATTTCTGTGGTAAACGATACCATTCGCAGTGTAATAATCACGAAAGGGTGTGCCGGAAATACACAAGCCGTAGCCCGTTTGGTAGAGGGAATGCACATTGATTCAGCGATTTCCAAATTGGATGGAATATTATGCAAAGACAAAACCACCTCTTGCCCCGACCAATTGGCAAGGGCGTTGAAATCGATGAAATAAGCGGAAGCACTTGAGCTTTAAACTTTATTTAATAGAGCCGGAGGTTTTTCTTCGGCTTTTCTTTACTCCTTTTTGGTGTTTTTTGTAAAGAAAATGTGATAAAATACTCTTTTTTTGCAACTTTTCTAATTACGATTTACGAATTATGTGTTTGAATGTTAATATTTTAATTATATTTTTGCTGCCGATTGTAGTTTTATTTTATGATAAAAAAACAGATAAAATAATGTTACAAAATATTAACCAAAATTAATGTATGGACACAACATTTAGTATAGGAGAATTAGTTCAGAAGAAGATGGCAGAAGAAGGACGAAATATAGAGTGGTTAGCAAAAAAGATACCTTGCCATAAAAAACATATCTATCGAATTTACAAACAAGAACATATTCATCCCCAATTGCTTGAGAGAATAAGTATTATTTTACAATACAACTTCTTTTCTCATTATTTTAATTACGTGAATGAACGAATTAACATGAAATGATTAATATTGTGTTCTGACAAATAAAAAACTTGGACAATAAGAAAGGCTTTAAGTGGTTGCACTTTTTTTATAACAGAAAAAAACTAAGGCAACACTAACCGGATACCAATATAGAGAGGGCACGCACAATCATTGATGCTACAGCGTACAGATAAAACATCACAGTTGGAGGATTCATCAATTAAGCTACCGCCACATATTGTGTGCCCATTACCTGTTGGATAAAGCGGGTTATCCCTCAAATCGCTGCACACTTCCCATAGTAAACCACTCATATCGTAAATACCCAGTTCATTCGGTTTTTTTTCGCCAACAGTGGGCCAGGGTGGTTCAAGCTCGAACTGCCAATTCCCAGAGTGCCAAGCTACTTCATCTACATTGTTACTGCCGCTATATTTGTATCCTTTACTTTTATTACCGCCGCGTGCAGCATATTCCCACTCGGCATGAGTGGGTAAGCGGTAATTTTTTCCGGTAATCTCATTTAATTTTTGAATAACTTCTTCAAACATATACCATCCACTGAAAGGAATATTTCTATATTGAGCATCAATTGAATCCCCATACATAATTGCACGCCATTGTTGGCTGGTTAGCAGAAACTTTGCTATTTTAAAACTGTTTACTGTTACCTCTTTACATGGGAATTCCGAATTAAAACAATCATATTCATCTGTGTAACCAAAGATAAAAGTTCCGCCTTCCACAAATACCAATTCGGGTTCTAAGGGATGGAGTACCTCTACCACACAGGTTGCTCTATGTTTACCCTCCTTTGTGGTAGCTGTAATAATTGCTGTGCCTTGCTTTATGGCGGTTACCTTGCCGTTGTCTACAGTAGCCACAGCACTATTACTGCTCGTCCAAATTACTGCTTTATTGGCAGCATCAATGGGATGTACGGTGGCAATCAAGGTGGCGGTTTCGTTCATATAGAGAATTAATTGTGAAGATGAAATACTTACACTTGAAACCGTTGTCGGTTTGTTACAGGTGGTGGCAAGGGTGGCAAGTAACAATATTACTGCAAAAAAAATATAAAATTTTGTTTTCATAATTTTTATTGTTAGGTGAATGTTAAATAATTTGTTTTAACCATTCCATTTTTTTATTAAGGCACGACAAAAATATAATTATTTTTTATAAATAAAACGGTGTAACTAAAAAAGTTACTATTTGTAGCATTATTGGTTACAAATAGTCGCAATATTGGTTGCAGAAATTTCAGATTTCAATCGTTTTCTGTGTTGCTTTGTGGTAAGAAAGAAAAACTAAGTATTTACATTTAAAAACAACTTATTATGAAAAAATCTATGGGCACTCCTAATAATTAACGCACTGATATTCAAAAATATATTCCTTGCAAACACCGAAGGTGTTTAATGTTGATAACCCCGAGCAAACAGCCGAAGGCGGTGCAGCTCGGGGTAGGAAAAATGCGCGTATCCTCTCACAACCCCGTAGGGGTTGAATGTCAATCAAATACTTGATATTCAGAAAAATAATGTATATTTGCCGCAAAAAACGCTATGTCAGTATT
>Ga0209628_10001802_pt1 | contig 14166 bp, 13 predicted proteins | sample TergutCu122P4_FD_187285 | JGI IMG/M metagenome (GOLD analysis project Ga0209628, IMG submission 187285) | Cubitermes ugandensis P4 segment gut microbial communities from Kakamega Forest, Kenya - Cu122 P4 (SPAdes) (version 2) | ecosystem: Host-associated > Arthropoda: Insects > Digestive system...
CAGTGATGGGTCGAGCTCATCCTTGCCGCGCACCCCGCGCGCCGCGTACAGGCGCGCCAGCAGCGGATGCACGCCGGCTTGTTCCAGTGCCCAGGCGTTGCGCGGCGGCACGTCGCGCGCGATGATTTTCATAGTGTTTCGAGTACTCGGGCTATCTGGACTTGATGGAACATGCCGCGCAGCCACGTGCCCAGGCCGCGTGGCGCGGTGGCGAAACTGCGCGCGCAGCGGTCGCCGCACAGCGTCAGGCGCACCGGCTCCCCGCGGCGGCTCGCGGCCAGCAGTTCGGCGCAGGCGCCGGCATCGAGCGAGCGCCAAGCCCGCGCCCAAGCCGCGCCATCGTCGCGCAGCGCAGCCTCGCGCAGCGAGGTATCCAGGCGCGGCGGCACTTTTGGGGGGGCGGCATCGTCCGGCAATGCGCCGGCGCCGCTGAGCCAGAAGGAATTGATCGACGCCGCCCCGCGCGCGCTGCGTTCGTCGTTCACGCGCTGGGTGTACAGCAGCATCTGCACTTCGTTTTGCAAGCGCAGCAGTGGACGCTTCGCTTCGTTGATCGGCACCCAGCGCCCGACGGGTTGCCCGGCGGCGCGGTCGATCGACGCGGTGACCAGGTTTTCGAACGCAGGGCCGTGCGCGAGCCAGTGTCCGGGCCGCGCGGTGGTGTGCAGTGTGATGCCGTCGCCCGCGAAAAGGGGTTCGACGGCCTTGAACAGCGCATCCGATTCGGCGGCCTCGATCGCAAGCGTGGCCGGGTCGTCGAACAATACGTCGTTCATTCCGACTTCCCAGTGGCAGAGCGTAAGCAGCGCCCAGGCGTGGCCGGGGCTGGTGGGCGACAGGCCGGCTTCGCGCGCGGCCAGCGCCGCCCACGGGATGCGCCCGTCCAGCGGCGCAAGGCCGAGCGCGGCGGCCAGTGCGCGTTCGTGCGGCGGCGAGAAGCTATCGGCGGCCTGTTCGTCCCGTTCGGCTGGCGTGAGCCGCGCCAGCAGCGCTTCCAGGTTCGGCAGGCGCAGCGCCGGGAGCGCCGCGCGGCAGGCGGGCGTGTTCCAACCGGCGAAGGCGATGATCAAATGATGGGCGCAAGGCGAAAAGGCCATGGCCCGTATTGTCCGGGATGCCACAATTGACGGATGTACAGCCTTCACGCTCCACATCGCGCATGCCCTCCGGGGACGGCGGCGCGTTTTCCCGCTGCGGGCCGGCGGAAAACCTGATGCAGCTTCCCTACGAACTCCAGCTTGGCTGGCGCTATACCCGGGCCGGCCGCGCGGCGCGGCGCAATGGCTTCATCTCCTTCATCTCGGGCGTGTCGATGCTGGGCATCGCGCTGGGCGTGGCGGCGCTGATCATCGTGCTGTCGGTGATGAACGGCTTCCAGAAGGAGGTGCGCGACCGCATGCTCAGCGTGGTCTCGCACATCGAAATCTTCTCGCCCGACGGTCAGGCGCTGGCCGATGTCGACAAGATTAGCGCTGCCGCGCGCCGGCACCCGCAGGTGGTGGGCGCCGCCCCCTTCATCGCCACGCAGGCGCTGCTCGCGCGTGGCGAGGAGATGAAGGGCGTGATCGTTCGCGGCATCGATCCGGCGCTCGAACCGCAGGTGACCGATGTCGCCGCCGGCGGCACGAGCCAGGCGCTCACGCGGCTGGCGCCGGGCGAATTCGGCGTCGTCCTCGGCAGTGAGCTGGCGCGCTCGCTGTTCGTGCACGAGGGCGATCCGGTCACGCTGATCGCGCCGGGCGGGCAGGTCACCCCGGCGGGCGTGCTGCCGCGCCTGAAGCAGTTCAGGGTGGTCGGCACCTTCGATTCGGGGCACTACGAATACGACTCGGCGCTGGCGATGATCCACGTGCAAGACGCCGGGCGCGTGTTCCGGCTCGAAGGGCCCTCGGGCGTGCGGCTCAAGCTCAAGGATCTGCACCAGGCGCGCGCGGTGGCCGCAGAACTCGCCGCCACGCTGCCGGGCGCCTTCATGATCCGCGACTGGACGCAGCAGAACAAAACCTGGTACGCGGCGGTGCAGGTCGAAAAACGCATGATGTTCATCATCCTGACGCTGATCGTGGCGGTGGCGGCGTTCAATCTCGTTTCGACGCTGGTGATGACGGTGACCGACAAGCGCGCCGACATTGCGATCCTGCGCACGCTCGGCGCGAGCCCGCGCAGCATCATGGGCGTTTTCATGGTGCAGGGGGCGATGGTGGGCGTCATCGGCACGCTCGGCGGCTTGCTGCTGGGGCTGGCGGTGGCCTACAACATCGACGTGATCGTGCCGGCGCTGGAGCGGCTGTTTCACGCGAGCTTCTTGCCGCCGGACATTTACCTGATCAGCCGCATGCCGAGCGATCCGCAGTGGGCCGATATTGCGCCGATCACGCTGATTTCGCTGCTGCTGTCTTTCATTGCCACGCTGTATCCAAGCTGGCGCGCCAGCCGTGTCAATCCTGCGGAGGCGCTGCGTTATGAGTGAGCATTTTTCCGGTTCCGGCGCCAATGACATCGATGGCATCGATGGCATCGTGTTGCGCGCAACGGGGCTGACCAAAGGTTTTCATGAAGGCCACATCGACCTGACGGTGCTGCAGGGCATCGACCTCGCGGTCCATGCCGGCGAGACGCTCGCGATCGTCGGCGCATCGGGCTCGGGCAAGAGCACGCTGCTGCACCTGATGGGAGGGCTTGATACGCCCACCACCGGCCATGTCGAACTGATGGGGCGCAACCTTGCGCATGCCGACGCAGCCGAGCAGGGGCGCCTTCGTAACCGGCATTTGGGCTTCGTCTACCAGTTCCACCATCTGCTGCCCGAATTCAGCGCGCTGGACAACGTCGCGATGCCGCTGCGCATCCGCCGCGCGGCCAACGCCGACGCGGCGCGTCACGCCCAGGCGATGCTGGCGGCGGTGGGGCTGGGCGAGCGCCTGCATCACCGGCCGGCCGAACTGTCGGGCGGAGAACGCCAGCGCGTGGCGATCGCGCGCGCGCTGGTCACGCAGCCGAACTGCGTGCTGGCCGACGAGCCCACCGGCAACCTCGATCGCGTCACCGCCGATGCGGTATTCGCGCTCATACTCGAACTCGCGCATCGCCAGCGCACCGCCTTCGTGCTGGTCACGCACGACGAAGACCTTGCGAATCGCTGCGACCGGCAATTGCGGTTGACGGAAGGGCGGCTGACGGAGGGGCGATTGGTGGTGTAGCCGATGGCTACAGAATCCGCTGAAACCACAGCAGCGACAGCAGCGCCGCCAGCAGCGCGAGCACTCCGGCTGCGAGGGCGAACAGGGCTGAAATTTCGGTTTCCTTTCTTTCCACCGTCAGGCGCGAGCCGAGCGTGTCGTACACCTTCTGCAGATCTTGCGCCGCGCTGGCGTAAAAGTACTCGGCCTGGGTTTCTTCGGCAATGGCTCTGAGCGCGTTCTCGTCCAGGCGCACGCGCATCGACCAGCCTTCGAATCCGATGGTGTCGCCCTCTACCGTGCCGATGCCCACGGTGTAAACGCGCACGCCGCGCTCGGCCGCCATCTTCGCCGCTTCGAGCGGGTCGATGCCGGTGGTGCGCTGGCCATCGGTGAGCATGATGATCGCAGCCGAGGTGTACGAGCCGGGCGCAACCGGGGTGAAAGCCCTGGGTTCCTTGTTCTGGCGGCCGGGCGGGTCGATCGGCATGCCGCGCGGGCCCGGCGGCGGACCGAATTCGGAAAAGCCAACATCTTCGTGCGGGAACAGCATCGCCAGCGACATCGCCAGCCCGCTGCCGGTGGCGGTGCCGCGCTGCAATCGAAAGGTGTCGATCGCCGCGGCCAGGTCGTCGCGGTTGGTGGTGGGCAACTGCGCGGCCTGTGCGCTGGCGGCAAAAGAGACGATGCCTACCTTCACGCCGCGCGGCAGGTTCCTGATGAAGTTCTTGGCCGCGGCTTGTGCCGCCGCGAGCCGTGTGGGCTGCACGTCGGTGGCGCGCATGCTGCCCGAAACGTCGATCGCGAGGATGATGGTTTGCCCGTTGGCGGGCAGCGTCACCACCGCCGCCGGGCGCGCCGCTGCGATGATCAGCAGCGCCATCGCCGCCAGAAACAGCAGCGGCGGCGCGTGGCGGCGCAGCGTCTGGCCCGTGCCCATCGCCTCGCGCACGATCGCCAGGTTCGTGTAGCGCACGCCATACTGTTTCTTTCGGTGCAGCAGCCACAGGTACGCCGCCGCCAGCATCGGCAGCGCCAGCAGCAACCAGAGCAATCGCGGCCAGAGGAAGCTCATGCGGCGGCGGCCTTCGCCTTTGTTGCATTCGTGGGCGCGTGCGTGACGGCGCTGCTGCTGCCGCCACCACCACCACCAATACCCGCGCGCTGGCGGCGCAGATGGGCGAAGCGCGCGATCGCCTCGGCCAGGTCGTTCTGCGTCGAGAGTTCGAGCGTATCGACGCCGGCGCGCGCGAGCATGCGCTGGAGTTCCTGTTCGCGCAGGCCGGCCAGGTGCGTAAAGCGTTTGCGAAAACCCGCATCGTGCGTGTTAACCCATAAGCATTCACCGGTTTCGCCGTCGGCCAGCGGCAGCAGGCCGAGGTCGGGCAGTTCGGTTTCGAGCGGATCGTGCAGCCGCACCCCGATCACCTCGTGGCGCAGTGCCAGGCGGCCCAGCGCGGGCTCCCAGCCGGGCACGCTCTGGAAATCCGACACCACGAACACCGTCGAGCGCCGCCGGATGACCGATCCGGCCGCCGCGAACAGTTCAGCCAGCCGCGTGGTGCCGGGTGCGGTGGATGCCGGGGCGGTGGGCGCAGCCGCGCCGGGCCGCATCGCGTGCAGCAGTTGCAGCACCTGGCGGCGGCCCGTGCCCGGTGCGATCACCGTGCGCAGCCGGCTGTCGTAAATGAGCGCGCCGACGCGATTGCCGTGCCGCGTGAGCAGCCGCGCGAGCACGCCAACGAAGCCGGCCGACATGTCACGCTTGGTGCGCGCGCCGGAACCGAAATCGACCGAGCGGCTCAGGTCCAGAACGAACCATGCGGTCATTTCGCGGTCTTCATTGAACAGGCGCACGTACGGTTGCGAAAGGCGCGCGGTCACGTTCCAGTCGATGTGGCGCACGTCGTCATGGTGCTGGTACTCGCGCAGGTCGGCCAGGTCCAGGCCCGCGCCACGCATCAGCGTGCGCCAGTCGCCTTGCAGCAGGCCATCCAGGCGCCGCAGCACCGTCCATTCGAGCCGGTGCAGCAGGCGATCTGCTTCCCAGGCCGACGGCGGCTTACCGGATTCGTCAGGGGCGGCGCGAAAGTCGCGAAAGCGTTTCATGGCACCTTCCCCGCATTCACGCCGCCCGCATTTCGTGGCCGGCCCACACCGGCGCTGGCGTCGCCTGCACGATGCGTTCGATCAGCGCGTCCGCGCTCACCCCTTCGGACAGCCCTTCGTAAGACAGCGTGACGCGATGGCGCAGCACGTCGGGCGCCAGCGCGGCAATGTCCTCGGGCAGCGCATAGGTGCGCGCGCGCATGAGCGCCAGCGCCTGCGCGCCCTCGGCCAAATGGATGCTGGCGCGCGGGCTCGCACCGCAAGCAATGAAGCGGCCCACGTCCTTGAGGCCGAATTTTTCCGGCGTGCGCGTGGCTGAAACAAGGCGCACCGCGTACCGGATCAGCGCCGGATCGACGTAAACCTCGCGCGCCTTTTCTTGCAGCGCGGCAAGCTGTTCGGTACTGGCGACCGGGGCGGCTTTGATCAGCGGGCCAAGCGCGCGCTGGACGATCACGAACTCCTCTTCATCACTCGGATAGTTCACCAGCACCTTCATCATGAAGCGGTCCACCTGCGCTTCGGGCAGCGGGTAGGTGCCTTCGGTTTCGATCGGGTTCTGTGTCGCCATCACCAGAAAAGGGTGCGGTACGCGGTGCATCTCGCCGGCGATGGTGACCTGGCGCTCTTGCATCACTTCGAGCAATGCGCTCTGTACCTTGGCTGGCGCGCGGTTGATTTCGTCCGCGAGCAGCAGATTCGTGAATACCGGGCCCAGCGAAGTGCTGAATTCGCCCGTTTTCTGGTTGTAGATGCGCGTACCCACAAGATCGGCCGGCACCAGGTCGGGTGTGAACTGGATGCGTTTGAAATGCCCGCGAATGGTGTCCGCCAGCGTCTTGACCGTGAGCGTCTTGGCCAGCCCCGGCACACCCTCGACGAGCAGATGGCCTCCGGCGAGCATCGCGACCATCACCCGTTCAAGAAAGCGTTCCTGCCCGACGACGATGCGCTTGACCTGGTAGAGGATGCCCTCCATCAGATCGCCGATGGCCGAAGGTGGCGTGGGGTGCGCGATGCTCATATGTTGATTTTCCTTGGGTAAAACCGCCGTTTCGGTTCAACCTGCCTTTGGGGATGGTTTATTTGTCAATTGATTTCAATAAACTGAACTTATTCCCATCGAATCGATAGTAATAGGTTCCAGGATTTTGTTCATTCCTGCTACCTTGAACGACAAGAAGACGGCTATCCTTTTTGAAGGACAGAGGCTCTGTTACGTCAAGAGGCCAATCTGAAACCGTAAACGGCAGCATGACCACATGGCCGCTCTTGACATCAATCACACCACCCATCACGCAGCCGGCTCCACATCCCCATGAAGCAAGAATATAGTGCCCGGCAAAATTCATCGACTGCTTGGCAGCGTATCTGAGCTGGGAAGCGTATCGGCGGCTCTCCTTGGTGGACAGCTTTAAATTCGATGCTTTTTGAGAAGTGGCAACGGCTACCTGATAATCTTCAAAGGCGGGCGTATCAGAACCAGCCAGAAGCGGGCTGGAGTAAATGGCCAAGACAAGGCAAACCGACTGGATAGCTGTCCGCATCATTGCGTCTCTCAAAAACACCGCCAGCACGCCCAGATTGGCGACATCGGCGAGTGCATCAAACCCTGCGGCACCCACCAAGCACTGCGGGAACTTAGGAACTGAAATTCAAAACGGTGACACCCCCGCGGCCGATGCGGCGCTTTCAATCGGCACCGCGAAGCCGATGCCGATAAAAGTCTGTTGCTGCGTCGGATTCAGGATGGCGGTGACGATGCCCACCACCTCGCCGTCCATGTTGATCAGCGGCCCGCCCGAATTGCCGGGGTTGGTGGCGGCGTCGAACTGGATCAGGCCGTTCAATTCTCGCTGGCCCTCGGGCGAATGGAAGGCGCGTCCGAGCCCCGACACCACGCCGGCCGAGACCGAGGGGCCGACGCCGAAAGGAAAGCCCACCACCGCGACAAGATCGCCGGGCAGCAGATCGTCGCTGGCGTGCAGGGTGGCGGGCAGCAGGTCGTCGGGGATTTTTTTCGCTTGCAAGACTGCCAGATCCTTCTCGGGCCTGGTGCGCACGAGCAAAGCCGTCGCCTCCAAGCCATCATGGAAAGTCACCTGAATACGGCTTGCACCGCTGACCACGTGCAGATTGGTCAGGATCACGCCCTTGTCCATCACCACCACGCCGGTGCCGATGCCGCGCTCGACCTCATGGGACAACCGTGCGGCGCGCAGCGATTTGCGCTTTTGCCAAGCTGGGTGCGGACCATAGGCAACCACCTGCACGACCGAGGGCGCGATCGCCTGTGCGGCGCGCGTCACTTGCGAAGGCAGGCGCGTGGATTCCAAAGTGCGCTGCACCGCGGCATCGAATTCGTCTTGCGTGAGCGCCTGTGCCGGCGGGTATCGCCAGAGCCAGATGTTGCCCATGGTTGCGAGACACGCGCCCAGAACCACGAGCAGCACGGCAACCACATCGCGGCGCCAAGGCCGGCGCCCAGATGCGGCGGCCGATGGCTCCGGTGCATCTACCGCCGTTGCAGCAGGCGCATCGGCAGGCAAACGGGACGATCGGCTGTAGAGTGCAGGTCTGCGCATTGGATACCTCGGGCAATGACGGCAGTGCGGTAAAGAACACGGTAGCACGCTTTGGGCCGGTTCGCCTTGTCTTACGGCATCATTGCCGGATGCCTGTCTTCATTGATACGCACTGTCACCTCGATGCGCCCGAATTCGGTTCCGACCGATCCCAGGTGCGCGCGCGCGCGGCGGCCGCTGGCGTGGCCCTGTGCGTGATTCCGGCGGTGGCGGCGGCTGGCTTCGATACCGTGCGCACACTGGCGCATGCGCATGGCGACGCTTACGCGCTGGGAATCCATCCGCTGTGCACGCCATCCGCGCGCGAGGAGGACTTGCAGGCGCTTGATGCCGCGCTCACCGCGCATCGCCACGATCCGCGCCTGGTGGCCGTGGGCGAAATTGGGCTTGATCATTTCGTGCCCGAGGCTCAGGCCCAGGCTGATCGCGCGCGGCAGGCGCATTTCTTCGATGCCCAGCTTCGCATCGCGCGCCGGCATGGATTGCCGGTGTTGCTGCATGTGCGCCGCGCGGTCGATGCGGTGTTTGCCCAGTTGCGCCAGCGGGCCGAAGGCCAGCCCTGGCAGGGCATTGCGCATGCCTTCAATGGCAGCCCGCAGCAGGCGCGGGCTTACCTGGATCTCGGGCTGCGCCTGGGGTTCGGCGGCGCCTTCACTTTCGATCGTGCGCTCGGCTTGCGCGAACTGGCGCGGTCGCTGCCGCTGGAGGCCATCGTGCTGGAAACCGATGCGCCCGACATGCCGCCGTATTGGCTCTACCGCACCCAGGCACAGCGCGCGCAGGGCCTGGCCCAGGGGCGCAACGAACCCGGCGAACTGCCGCGCATCGCGCGTGAGCTGGCGCAACTGCGCGGCCTGCCGGTGCAGGCACTGGCCGAGGCAAGCTATGCGAATGCGCTGGCTGCGCTGCCTGGGCTGGCGGGTTTGGGGCGTTAGCCCAACCCACGCGGTCTGCTGCGTTACCCATCTGTTCTCTGTAACCTGATGACGGGGATTGCCCTGGGTAGCGCTTCGCTTATCCAGATGACGCGGGTCGATTCAAAAATAACAAAATGTTTATATTTTTGGAAATCAGTTACCTTTCTGTAGCGTGAATGTACGAAATGTAATTTGAGGTATCTGCGCGGCTTATTCGAGATCACGAATCGGTTTTTAGTGCCCTATCTCCACAAGATCTACCTGAAAATTACCGTTCGTCGGCGCTGGCTGCATTTCATCCCGCTTAAATGACGTTTCGTCGCATTCCGCTTGCGGAAATCGACGGAAGGTAGCACAGTGGAGTCATCTCAAACCACTGAAGGTCCTTTGATGACAGCCGCCGATTCCGATGATTTGACCCTGTGCGCGCGTTGCTGCGGCAAGGCCAGGGTTGGGTGGTTTCGCTGCGCTGTGATTCATCCGAGTGTTGGGCGTCGCTGTGCTCAGCCCAACCTGCGCGGGCTGCCATTTACGCTAAGGTTAGAGGTATAGGAGTTTCTTATGAATCAATATAACAAAACCACTCGATTTTTTGCGATCGTGCTCGTGGCTGGGGGGATCGCTGGTATCGTTATATTCGGAATAATAGGAATTCGGGCCATCAAGCAAAGCTGGGTTCCCATTCTCCTGATAGGCGTACTTATTGCTCTTTTTTTATGGTCTGTCTTTACGGGTTTTCGATTATGGCAGGGTACACCTTATGGTCGAAAATGGGCGATTATTCTGTTTGCCTCCCAAATCCCGATACTCTCGCGGCCTGGATTTGAATATCGGTGGTATACTGGTGCGAATTTTAATTTAATTCTTCGATCGGTCAATAATTCTGTCAATATTGATTGGGGAGCCGCCATTGGTTCTGGTTGCGGTTTTTCCATTGGAGCAGGCGTGGATACGATCGAAATTGGCGTAAACCTGTTTGCCGTTATTGCACTCATTCTACTGATGCGCGCCAACAATTCATTCAAGTCGAAGCTGCTTCTCGGCGCATCTTGACTCAAGCAAGGTAGCAACCTCACCTCCCAATAATCATAACCATAAATCCAACCTGCACGGTATAAATCAACCAACATGATCGGAGTCGTAATGGAAAACACATCAGGAAGCGGCAATACCGCCGTGGTACCGGCTGAAATTGACCGCTGGAATTGGGGCGCATTCCTGCTCAACTGGATCTGGGGGGTTGGCAACAACACCCTCATTGCACTGTTAATGCTCGTGCCGGTCGTGAATATTGTCATGCCATTTGTTCTTGGCGCCAAGGGCAGCGCGTGGGCATGGCGCAATAAGCGTTGGGAGAGCGTGGAGGCATTCAAGGCGATGCAGCGCAAATGGGCCTTTTGGGGCTTTACCGTCACGGGACTGACCATCCTTTTCTTCATCCTTTTCTTCGCGGGGACGTTTGTAACTATTTTTGCTTCGTTCAAGAATGCTGAGGCCTACCAAATGACGGTTCGGGTGCTCAACTCAAATCCACAGGCGGTCCAGATCTTGGGTCAACCGATTTCGACCGGTTTTCCCACCGGCAGCCTTAACGTTACAGGGCCAGAAGGAAAGGCAAGCCTTGCTTTTAGTGCCAAAGGGCCAAAGGGCGAGGGCACGGTCTATGTCGAGGCGACGAAATCCCTTGGTCAATGGAAGATCAATGAGGCGGTGCTGGAAGACTCCAAAAGCAAACAGCGTGTACGCATCTCGGAGTGATCTACGTGGCTACGCGAGCTCCATTTTTTGGTACAACGGATGGATCAAGTAAGTGTAGTATTTCACGATTTCATTCAAAAAAAACCGCCGCCGGTCATCCATCCGGCACTTTGGAGCGTTAAAGTGACTGCACCGGATTGATCCGGTGGGCACTTTATTTTTGACAAGGAATGGGAAGCCATGAACAAACTTTTTCCTCTGATTGCGGCACTGGGTCTGGCTTGCAGCGCGGGTTTGGCTTACGCCGCGGGCGGCGGGCATAACACGCAACAGACCAAAATGGCCGCCTGCAACAAGGAGGCCGAAGGCAAAACCGGTGATGAGCGCAAGGCTTTCATGAAGCAATGCCTGAGCGCTAAAAAAGTGTCGCAGCAGGAAAGGATGAAAACCTGCAACCGCGATGCCGCCGGAAAGAAAGGCGATGAACGCAAGGCGTTCATGAAGGATTGCCTGAGCGGCAAGTAAAGCGGACGCTTAAGCGTCTTTCCCTGTGCCCCTGTCCGGGGCCTGGGGTCTTGGCTCACTCAAGCTACGCGGCTGGTCAATCCACGATCTGGGCGCCGTGTTCAGCCAGAAGCGCGCGCAGCACGCTGCGATGGCAGTGCGCCTCGTTTTCGCAATAGCAGCCAACGGCCAGGGCGCTGCCGTGAGATAGCGCCGCCAGCAGATCCAGGCTGTGGTTGGCGGGCGCTTCGGCCATTTCCCGGCGATACCGGCGCATGAAGGCGTTCCATTGCGCGGGCGTTTGCGCCGCTTGCCCGAGTTTCATCGTTTCAAGCGAGGGTGCGAGTTCGGGAAACCAAACGTCGTACCAATCCTGGGCTGCGAATTGGGTTTTGGGTACGCCGCGCGGCGGCCGGCGCACGGTGCCGATACGAAGCCCTTCGCCAGGGGTGCGGGGGGCGCCCAGCCGAACAATGCGGATTGCCATTCGTTTCTCCTGTGGCGGTAGGAAAATTTTCAGACGATACTTTGACATGGTTTGCGCAACAGGGAGCCTCCAGTGATCCTTTTGTTTGCGCAAGCCCCATTTGAAAATTCCTACCAGGAGATGTTATGACCCAGGAAACCCGCATTGAACGCATCGATCATCCCGATGGCGTGGTTGAACTCGCGCTCGCCCGGCCCGAAAAAATGAATGCGCTCGACCCCGCGATGTTCGAGGCCTTGCTCGCCCATGGCGAGCGGTTGCGCGGCGAGCGTGGCGTGCGCGCCGTGGTGATCGCGGGCCGTGGCAATGCTTTTTGCGCTGGGCTTGATATGGGATCGTTCGCGCGCATGGGGGAGGGCAGGCAGGGTTCCGGCTCGGTATTGCCCCCGCTCGGCGGCGGCGACGCCGATTTGCTCGTGCGTACCCATGGCATCGCCAACGCGGCGCAGCAGGCGGTGCTGATTTGGCGCGAGGTGCCGGTGCCGGTGATTGCGGCGGTGCATGGAGTGGCTTTTGGCGGCGGATTGCAGGTGGCGCTCGGCGCTGACATTCGCCTGGTGGCGCACGATGCAAAGCTGTCGGTCATGGAAATCAAATGGGGCCTGGTGCCCGACATGGGCGGCATGGTGCTGATGCGCGAACTTGCGCGTGCCGACGTGGTGCGCGAACTGACTTTTAGCGGCCGCATTTTCAGCGCCGAAGAGGCGCTGCGCCTGGGGTTCGCAACCCGTCTTGCGGCCGATCCGCGGGCCGAGGCCCTGTCGCTCGCGCGCGAGATCGCCAACAAGAATCCCGACGCGATCCGCGCCGCCAAACGCCTGCTCAACGCTTCGCACACGCTCGATGCGGGGGGGCTGCTGATCCAGGAATCGAAAGAGCAGCAGGCGCTGATCGGCAGCCCGAATCAGGTCGAGGCGGTGCGTGCCAACATGGAAAAGCGTGCGCCGGTGTTTTCGGCTTCAGGATCGTGAGAGGGCGTATCCGGAATAACGCCCTGGCAGCTCTAGCGAATAGCGGCAGGTCCGCTTACCAGAGCTTCCACCATGGAGAGTCTTTGCTGCGAAACCCTTTGGCGAGGTATTGGCTCTTCGGGTAGTTGGTGGTCAGCACCCGCTTGGCATCGTCGCGCAACTGGGGCAGGTCCAGTGCGTCGTACGACATGACCATGATGTAGAGCGCCTCTTCGAGCGCGGGCGCTTCGCGGTAGTCGACCAGCGCCTGCTGCGCGCGGTTGACCGCGGCCACGTAGGCGCCGCGCGTGTAGTAGTACCGGGCCACGTGCACTTCGTACTGCGCGAGCGAGTTGACGATGTAGTTCATGCGCACGCGCGCATCGGGGGTGTAGCGCGAGTCGGGAAAGCGCGTGACCAATTCCTTGAACGATTCGAAGGATTCCTTGGCGGCCTTCTGATCGCGCTCGGACAGATCCTGGCGCGTCAGCCACGAAAACATGCCCAGGTTATCGTTGAAGTTGACGATGCCTTTCATGTAGATCGCGTAATCCATCGCCGGGCTGGCCGGATGCAATTTCATGAAGCGGTCGAGCGTGGCGATGGCGGCGACTTTTTCGCCAGCTTTGTATTGCGCGTAGGCTTTTTCGAGCTGGGCCTGTTGCGCCAGCGGCGTGCCGGCGGCGCGGCCTTCGAGTTTTTCGTACAGCGTCACCGCCTTGTCGAAGGCGCCGGAATCGGCCTCATCCTTGGCTTCCGAATAAATGCGATTCGGGCTCCAGTCGGCTGTCTCGTCAGTCTTCGTGGACGCACAGCCGACCAGAATCCATGCAGCTGCCCCGATCGCCAGCACACGGACAGGAGCCGATAATTTCGCACACAACATCACTAGAAGCTTTCGTGGAGAATCAACTTTTGATTATATCGACGGCTCTTCAATCGACGCCCTGGCCGGCCGATGCGGCGGACGAGAACGAACAGGCCAGTGAAATCCGTTCTTTCACCGTGTCGCCGGCAGGGCATGGCCTGCGGCTGGACAAGCTGCTCGTCGAGCAGGTTCCGGAGTTTTCCCGGAATTACCTGCGCCAACTGATCGAGGCGGGCGCGGTGCAGCTCGATGGCCGGTGCGTGACCAAGCCCGCGCAGGCGGTTCGGGTCGGCCAGACGGGTCAGGTCGAGTTGCGGCCGACACCGCAAAGCCAGGCTTTTCGGCCGGAGCCGATGCCGATCGAGGTGGTGTTTCGCGACGCCCACCTGCTCGTGATCGACAAACCGCCCGGCCTGGTGGTGCATCCGGCGGCAGGCCATTGGAGCGGCACTTTGCTCAACGGATTGTTGGCCGCTGACGCGCAGGCCGCGGCGTTGCCGCGGGCGGGGATCGTGCATCGGCTCGATCGTGACACCAGCGGCCTCATGGTGGTGGCGCGCAGCCGCGTGGCGATGGAGGCGCTGGTGGCGCGGATCGCCGCGCGCGAGGTCACGCGGCAGTACATCGCGCTCGCAAACCGGCCGTGGGAGGGCGCGGCCCGGCGCCACGTCGATGCGCCGATCGGCCGGGATCCGCGCAACCGTCTGCGCATGGCCGTGGTCGATCTCGTGCGCCATCCGGGCAAACCGGCGCGCACGCTGATCGAGTGTCTGGACAGCAACAGCGCCGGCTGCGTGGTGCGCTGCACGCTCGAAACCGGGCGCACCCACCAGATCCGGGTGCACATGGCATCGATCGGCCATCCGCTG
>Ga0209628_10001803_pt1 | contig 14162 bp, 9 predicted proteins | sample TergutCu122P4_FD_187285 | JGI IMG/M metagenome (GOLD analysis project Ga0209628, IMG submission 187285) | Cubitermes ugandensis P4 segment gut microbial communities from Kakamega Forest, Kenya - Cu122 P4 (SPAdes) (version 2) | ecosystem: Host-associated > Arthropoda: Insects > Digestive system >...
ATGAACATATGATAAGAAAATGCCACATAACAGTCCATATTGAGATATGCCAAAGGGCAACTGGAATTAAATTTTTTTTTACTGGTAAAATCTTCATCCTTTCTGCAGATGGAAGCAGCATGTTCCTTCATAACACTGGTAACCACTAACCAGGCTGCGCAATATCAAAACCCCACAGACCATAATGCACATCTTCACCTGTATCTGTAGTTCTCACTGCGATGGAAATTCACATTATGAGTTTTCTGGACACCATGAACATACTTCCAATATTGCCTACCCTAAATTTTGAGGCACACTGTACCCAGCTAACACATCACACAGATTCATAACCCTGAAGACAAGAATGTGAATTTCACGCCATGAAAACCCAAGTCCTTTGTCTTTATCCACTGGGAACAATTTAAACAATCGGTGCATGATTTTTAAATACTTATCTTGCGCTTGAACATTATTTCTTTTGATAAAAATCCATTCTTAATAATTCACATTTATTTTAACTTCTATACAATAAATGCAAGCATACATTAAAACAATTATTTTCTGGAGGTTGAAGTTCCTGTACTACTCGCAATATGTCGTTCCATATGTTTCCGCAATGATGAATTTTGTGTCGTACGCTGAGGACAAAATGGACACTGAAACTGGGGTTCTTTGCCACATTCTAATCGTATGTGACGACCCAGATTTGATTTACAGGTGTAAGTCTTGTGACATTTGGAACATATGAAAGGACCCTTTTGAACCACAGAGGTACCAAAAGTCCTGGTCACAACTTGATGTGATGCTGGTTGGTTCCATTGATAGCGAACATGATTAAACACGTTTGTTTTGCTCCATGGCCCAACTAACTCTGCAAATTAAAAAAAAAAAGTATCAGTAAGAAAAGATTATACATGTCTACATGAATGTAAAGTAAATGCTATTGTAAAACCTTTGTAATGTATACAAAAGGCCAACTTAGGATTCCAACCAGCCTCTTGTTCAAAGGGTGTTTCCCCAGGAGTAAACTAGCGCTGAGGTTAAGGGTGAGTGGAGCTATACTGCCACACCACATATCTTCATGACATGCACAGGGACAATTGTGACATTAATATGCACAACTGACTAACTTAGAAGGCTAATAATGATGACTGATTTATTAGTTCTTAAATCAGTGCTGTTGCAACAATAACAAATACTTCATCTCAACCAGGTAATACCAATACGCAAAACAGAATGATACCGTAATGTTTTGAGCAACAGAATCAAGACACTAAAAATATAAACAGCACACAAGAAAAAATATTTCACCATATACAAATCAAATTTATTTTCTATTAACAGGTTTAATACAAATGTACACTTGTGACACAGTAATGGATATAAAATATTCTGGCATAAACTACAAAAATAAAATTATGTGTATACTGTTTTTTCATGAAAGGAAATAAATACAAAATACATTATTATATTCTGATCTTTGAACCATGAGGTACATTACTAATTTAAAATTTTTGGTGTTAAAAATGGAATTTACACACGCTTCCCTCTACATTTTCTTTAACTAAAAACCTTCACATATATTCATGTGCATGCACTTGCTGAATATATACTAAAACAGACACACACACACACACACACAAGCATCATATACAACTGATACACCAGTACAAGTGTATATACACAAAAATAATCAAGGGCGGTAACTGTCAAGTTCCTACCACTATGGATGACTTCTCTGCTCAAAGTGTGTCAATTAAAAGTTATATATGGTTGCCATAGCTACCTGTCTAAGTGTTTGAGCTTCAAAACTTAAGTGACAAATTCTGATGAAATTCAGTACTGGGGAGCTTGTGCTATAACCCATCATCATAATCTCAAATCAGCTCATAACAGAGACGTACAACCCTATTTTCATCATGCTCAAACTGAACAACATCACACATTCAAACAGGGTGCTTCACACAAAAGACCTAGAAATGACATAACACACATCTCATTTTATTTGAGAAACTTTTGGATGAGGTGTATATTTGATAAAATACAAGGAAAAGCAACACCTTACTCTACAATCTTAATGCCTGTAAAATATCAGCATTCAGGATATAAGCAGTCCAAAGGGACAGGGTATAAGCACTATTGTTGGTGGAAAATATACTCTTACTCCTTGACGATTCTTCTGAAACGTTGGTATGTATCTATGAAACCACCCCGTGTCACATCCCAGAAGACCATAAAACTCAATATTCACTGCTAAGAGAACCTCAAATTTTACAGGGGAAAATGCCTACCTTCAATATTGTAGCAGGATTATCAAAGTGATGATAAGTTATTCAAATAAGATCTTCATACTCACCATTAAGAATCTCAAATCTCACAATATTGTGGAAAAGAAAGAGTACAGTCCAAGTAAGATCTCCTGAATACTATTTATGACAAAAGGTTCCACACATACATGCAACCATACTTAAAAATTTCGGTTAGTAGTTTTTCTACCAGTCTTATCTCAAATCTTTCATAGCTAAACACAACAGAACCCAAATTTGTAACATATCACATAATGATGATTTTCCTATCACAAAACTGATACAAGCAGTAGAAAAATCTTAGTGAATGTCTACAAACAGTACACAGTCATATATAGAAAAAATGTGAAGCACTGGAATTAATTGACTTATACAAGTATTCTTGGGTAATAAATCAAGTAAGCTAACTGAAGCAGGTGTGTTCCTTTAGTACGAGAGACATAAATGAACACAAAATCTTCATTTAAAAATAACTCACCATGTAGTATAGGTCCACTGCTTTTTCTACTTTACATTAATGACTTACCGCAAATTACAAACGATAATTCTGAAACTGTTTTATTTGCGGACGATACTAGTATAGTTATCACTAACCACAATCCTAAAAAATTTTGAAAACAGTGTTAATAAAATGTTTCAGCATATAAATGAATGGTTTAGTACTAATTCATTATCATTTAACTTGGATAAAACACACTATATGCAATTTGTGACTAAGAATAGCTCTTTAATTGATTTCAATATTATGCATGGAAATAAGAAAATAGCTAATATCTGCAACACAAAGTTTCTTGGGCTGACATTAGATAACACACTTTCTTGGAAAACTCATATGGATACCATTATACCTAAATTGAGTTCAGCAAGCTTTGCAATGAGAGTAGTTAAACCATTCTTGTCCCAGGATTCACTGAGGATGGTATACTATTCCTACTCTCATTCCATAATGACTTACGGATTAATATTTTGGGGGATTTCCCACTATAGCAGTAACATTTTCAGATTGCAAAAAAGAATTATTACAATCATTGTACAGATAAGAGGCAGAGATTCATGTAGAGAACACTTCAAGAAGTTAAAAATATTACCATTACAATCTTAATATATACCATCACTTTTGCCTTTTGTGATTAATAATAGGGACCATTTTAAAGCAAACTCTGAAATACATGACATCAAAACTAGGACTAAATCGAACGTGCATCGACCAATATCCAACTTGTCAGCATACCAGAAGGGAACATACTATTCTGGGATCAAGGTGTTCAATAGTCTGCCTTCTCAAATAAAGGACTTGTCCCACAATAGAAATCAATTTAAACGTGCCTTGAAAAATTTCTTGTATTTTCATTCACTTTATACTCTGGATGAATATTTCAGTTGCAATAAGAACTAAAAATACTTACCATTGTTAGCTATTTTCTACGCTCAAAAATTTTATTTTAATAATTGTCAATTAACTAATTTATTTCAATAGTTACATATTATAAAACCGTATAACCAAATTATATATTTAAGCTAGTAAATATTTGTTAACTTCTTGACTATTGCTGACTTCACAGTGAGCTACGTCATATTTAAATTTTATTTTAGGCTATTTTATGGTTTGTTTTGTGCATATTATGATGTATACTGATGGAGTTATGGAACTGATATGTTCTATAGCCTGTGGGTCATAACCCCTTTTGGATCTGATAAACACAAAATAAATTGAATTGAACTGAATAGGTCACATGTTAGTACCTGGCATGTGAAAAAATGGCAGATCTGGCAGACAGGCCTACTCTGAACACTATCACAATACAGGTGACTTGCTCCTAGCCTTCCAATTGAAAATTCCACCAGCCAAAAATTAATAAATTATACACACCTACTGAATGACTGGGTAAGAGGTTAGGTGATAGCATTACACGAAAAATAAGTTTTATGGGTAAGAGGTGGATTTCCATGACTTGGTATCATAATCAATGATGGGCTTTAGTACTAAAAGTGTTCAGAATACACATATTATAAAACATACAACTAATCTGCCACAAGACAAAACAGCATGACACTGTCACGACTGTATAGGGTTTAACTTCCCAACATCTTCAGATCATCGCTTTCTTTTGAAATTTGAGTTCAGTTCCTACATATTATAAAATTTTTTAGAAATGCTCTTTTATTTTGTTTAAGTCAAAGGTCAGTCACAACAAGTGACATCACTGACAAAGCAATCTGAATATAAGAAAATGTGCTCAATTGATCACACATGATAAGACCATACCACATGCAAAATGGAAAAACCAGAACCCTCTTATTACCAATGATTTATGATTTTCATCACCTTATGAATGCTACAGACATTCTGATGTTACGAAAAACAAGCCAAGGTTCCAAAACTACATAAACTCACGTACTAACAATTTAGTATCAAATTATGTTCCCTTCATCACTGAAATTAATCCTGCAGTGACATGACTTCATATCTTTTAGTAAAATTAAAAATTGGTTTATGGAGCATACTACGAGAAGATGGAGAAGAGGATTTTGATACACAGTTATTACATTCCATTGCAGTCCTAGAATTCTGTAACAGCACTGTATTAATTACAAGAGAAAATGCAGTAAGGAGCATGTACAGAGTTCATGAGTCAAAAATACCCTTCCTATCCACAATATCACTACAGGCCACAATGGAAATAAATGAAGTGTACTCGTAGGTAAAGCTTTTCACTCATTACCATGCATTACACACATTTTCCATTAACTTAAAATTCACAAGCTTCAAGACTTGCTGCCCTTATTATGGGCAGGACTGTCCGTGAAGTCTGTCAACATGTTTAATAAGGCTGCTCTTATGTTTGGTACGGTGGGGACAATATGGACACTGAAGCTGTGGTTCTTTCCCACACTCAAGCCTTCGATGTGATATCAAATTTTTCTTCCACCGATATAGCTTTCCACAAGACGGACACCGGTAAGCACCAGGTTTCTTCCAGTCTGAAGAAGTATACTTTTGTGATTGCAGTCCAGGTCGACCACCCGACAGATGTGCTCCAAGAAGAAGGCTGCTTCGTGGCACACAACTAGAAGACAGCAAACTGCCTGCTGACAAAGAACTGGACGTGCTGGTGGTAGTATTCTGGACACTGCTAAGCTTACCACTGCCAGAGGATCTACCTCGGTAATCAGCATCAGGATGTGCGGCAGACCGATGGTGGGATTTCTTAACACCTCCAGAAAGCTGCCAGTTTGATAATCTACCAGCAGATTCTTTCGGTTTTAATAAACTCAAACCTGAGCCACTCGCTAGTGCAGTATTCTTTCCAAGCAACCTCTCGACAGCAGACATTTGCCAAGGTTGATATAATCGACTCGATCTACCATGAACTGTAACATTAGAGCCAAAAAAAAAAAAAAAAAAAAGGTAAATGGTTAATAGAACATCCATCATAATTGGAAGTACTGAGCTGAACTGAATACATCAGTACCATAAAATATCCTGGAACTGCAATATGCATTTAATATTTGTACCATTCAAAACATTTCAGCAACAGAGATATATAATACACACATTTGAGTTGTAATCATAATGGAAGTATACAATGTAATTAAATACCATAATCATCAATGCCAACAAAAATGCAGCACATTAAGGAACATATAAAATATCAGTTTAAGATAAAATGCATTTCATATTTAATTTTGTAGGTTTAAATGTAAAGGTAAGTAAATATGAAGGTTGTCTACAAAAATAACAGATGCCAATCATATAATTAGGGTTGCCAAGCATAAATAAATACATAAAACTGCACTGGAGACAGTCCACAACATATCCCTTTGGACAGTCATATTTCTTGCACTGCTTTTGATGAAATAATATAAAAAGCCACAAGACATTCCAAAAAGAATTCCCTACCATGCCTTCAGCACAAAATATCCCCAAAAGAATTCTGTACCATGTCTTAAAAATCTCTATGCTAGATTCTGTTTAAATCAACCTCCAATCTTTGGACATATTTCTGTCATATACAATTTATATTCCTAGGGGGCCCAAACTGTACAGAGATAATGGGAAACATCTCTTTCACTAATCTCAAAACAACAAATAAATCCACACTAGAAAGGTCAGTGACCCAAGTGAAATATTTCACATACATAAAATGGAAAGGATTAAATGAGGGGTTTGCCAACTCATACTGAAAACCTTCAGAAATTGTTATTGGTGATGAATGAATTATACAGAAAGGCACAGTTCCAAAAGTAAATGGCTGTGCACTTCAATATAATAGAAATGGGAAAATGGATATTACATCACTCCAGTTTGCATAAGCAAGGCCTTGATCATTTATGGCAGTAGCCTATGATATCAGATGACGATGTGAAATATTTTATGAATGGCTAAGAATGGAGTCTCTTGCAGTTAACATATTGTACCTAATGTCTTCTCACATTCAAAGGAAAATTATCAAAAATGGATTACATGTCAATTTGAGATTCAAGTCTTCTGGGATGTGATACTGTGTCAGTGTGAGTAGTAAACAAAATTTTGAAGAGCCATACTACCTTCATCTTTAGGGTCAAGCAGTATAAAAAAAATTTGTTTTTTTACGAGCCCAATGACACTGCATCACATCGCAGAAGACCTGAATCTCCAGCAACACAACGGCAAAAACCTCAAGTCTCACACGTGAAGAGTTCCACAGCACACATTGTAATAAGTATTATTACACAATGTAATATGTACTATCAGCAATTGAATACATAAAGAACAAAAGCTTTTTCCTCACATAGTCAACACACACATCCTAATTATATGTGCTGATACTGGCTGAAGATCTCTCTCTTGCAGATGAAGCGGTCAGTAAACCAGCTGGTGCTGCCACCTCATGCACAAAGGAAAAACATAGTGTATAATTTTGTATACATCTGATCATGGACACCTTTCATGGCAGACCTACTTACCATGAGACAAAATACCTCTTTCCTGTTTATTTCACATGCCAAAGTGTGTTTGTGTGCATGTGTGTATGTGTGAATGGGCATTTGTATGCAACAGATGATTCTATAAATGTAGTCACAAAATGAGTCACATGTAATTATATTTTTAAAAAATGAATTTAATAGTAAAATTCTTTCTAACACAGCATGGATTTCCACAAAAAAGACATCTAATACTAATACAGTACTAGAAATTCCACAAGTTTGAAATATTTTGTCTTCAACCAATGAAAGTTAAAGCTGCCTTCCCACAGCAATATGCTCCTTTAACAAGACTCTGATACTACTCAAACACTGCTTCTTAGAGGTGTCAAGCACATGGGATATACTACTTTGAAGCTACAACACAGGACTTTTTTGTGATTCATTTAGTAAGACTATAAATGTGTCAGTGATATATGATTACAAGCATGATGCAATGGTGGAAATATGCTGGCAGGAGGCAACCACGTACACGGAGAAATATCTGTCCCACTGACATGTTGTCCATCACAAACCTCACAACAACTGTCCTGGGATCAAACCTGGCCCTCCAAAAAATGTTTTGCCAGTCATGTTATGTCTTATTTGTTTACGCTCTCATCAACTCAAGCTAAACTTCATCAAATAATAGTAACAATTAATAAACACTGAATTAGAAAGAACGTGGAAGGAAGGAGTCATGGCCTAATTTCAAGCACTATCCCAGTATTTGCCTGGTAAATATAAAAACATGAATATTCCATCAATGGATCATCTCCCATTGTCTTGTTAATTTAAAGACAGAGAAAATAAAGTACATAAAGCACAAATAAATGGTACAGATACTTTTACAACAGGTAAGCAGTGATTATCAAGTGAAGTTCTCCTATAAAACCGGTGCAACATGGCATCAAAGTCACAAATCATTATCGATTGTAGGAGGGACTGGGAAAGGAACAAACAGCAGCCAATTATGAGAAATGTAGCATCAAAGTCTTGTCAAAGCATCATCTTGCTAGTGGGTAAGAAGACTAAGGCACAATTCTATACATTTGTGTAGCTCACAATAAAACAAAACACTTGTATGAGCACAACGCACAAGAAGAAGGAAATGCACATCTTCTGGGATGTGACATTGTATTGCTGAATCAGAGTTTCCTCACATGTTGCTGGAACACTGTGCCATCAAAATGTCAGAAAACACTAACTCGCTGACATAGTACCACATCACAAAAATACATGAATACTCAATAACACTGCTGTGAAAAGCTCAAAATCTTGCAAGGTAAAAGGGTATTTCCATTTAGCACTGTTGCACTGCATGATGCTGGGGACATAGCTGGATGGTTGATACTAGGAATTATTACACACTTTTGGTGGGGAAACCTCTCTGAAAGTGGCTGTTTAGAACACTAAAGAGTTAAAACGATAACATTAAGATCGATGTTTGGGATAGAGTTTGAAAATATTGGAGGTATTGGTTCAAGACTGGGTAGATTTGCAGACTCTGTCATTAGCAGCAGTGCACATTTGAATTTTACTGCTAAAGGGTTGGGTTACGACAGCACGCATTTTCTAATTTTAATCTGTTCTTAATTCCATCATAAATGTGATTTAAACTCCTTACTAACGCTGACAAAAAGAACCAGCAATGGCATTACGCTACTGTCATGAGGTTCATCCAGTAGATTAGATTAGATTAAGTTAGATAAGACTAGATTTTATTCATCCTTTTGACAATAACTGTGCACGACATGTCAACAATTCCTATATACCTATTCATATGAGTAATCATACTTGTCACCAGCATATTCTATACAATGCTTCAAAATGCTACCAGTTCTAGACATTCACATAGGTTCCTCTAATTTGAGTTCTCATTGTATACACTTACATATTTCACTATAAATACTCATGACAGATATTCATCTACGGAATAGAAGGTCTGTAGCAATAAATAAGTTGTGTGTTCTCTAGATTTTTTAAATGATTCAGCAACCTATTACACAGTTTTACCCCATGTTATTTACACTCTTTTTTAACAAATATCAGTCCTAAAGAAGTGGGATTGAAGATCTGATCTATGATGTGTATTATAATTATGCCCGAGTTCTGCTGTAACCTGCCTATATTCATTTTTATGCAATATGCAATCTGCATTATATACATACATGGCAATGGGAGTATATTTAATGTCTTGAACAATATCCTGCAGGAAGTATCTCTTCCTTCATTGCTGGTTAATCTCATAACTTTCTTTTGTAGTTTAAATATTTTTTACACTCCCCATCACCTCCCCAAAACAGCATACCATACCTTCAATGCGAACGGAAGTTTGCAAATTACATAATTCTTAAGATATCTACACTTGTTTTACCTTTAAGGGAATGCATTACATAATAATTTCTATTCAGTTTAGCACTTTTTATATCTTCAGTCAGATGTAAACTCAAAAATTCTGTTTCATATTTGTGCTTAATATCCGTACTTTAAATATGATTTGAGGTTTTAAATGACATTGCTATAGTTTTCTCAGAATTTATCACTAGCCCATTTACATGAAACCAGGTTAGCAGCTGCTGCATAATTTTTTATTTTTTTATTTAGAATGTCTTCATTTGTAACCTTTATTTGGATATTTGTATCATCAGTAAACAGGACCATCTTTGCCCCTTGTACATTAATTGGAAGATCATTTACGAGGGGCATTTCATAAATAATGCACACTACTTTTTTACTTACGCGCATATTTTATTTTAGGCAGTATCTCTTTACAATCCTTCTATGTAGTCCCCTGCTTCTCAGTGACCGCGTCCCAACATTTCGGAAGATATTCTATTCCATTTAGGTTGCCACTTTTGTTCAGTCCTCGGATGGCTTGGGTAACCGCTGCAGAAACCTCTTCCAGGGAGGAAAAACGGTGTCCACGCATGGGCTCTTTTAACTTGGGAAATAAGTCAAAGTCCGGTGGACGCATGTCTGGACTGTATGGCGCGTGAGGTAACACTTCCCACTCGTATATACTCAGCAAATCGGTCACAACCTTCCCCAGGTGCAGGCGTGCGTTGTCGTGCAAAATGAGTGGCCCATCCCCAAGCAAGTCAGGTCAGTTTTTGTGAATTTTTCTGCGCAATTCTTGCATCCAGTCATGATAATACGCTGCTGTCACACTTGTTCCACATGGAACTCTATCTGTCATGATGATTCCTCGGTGATCATAAGCAAAGATCATCATTTGCTTGACCTTTGATTGCGCTTGTCGAAATTTTTTGGGTCGTGGGGAGGATGGACTTCTCCACTTGTTTGACTGCGATTTCAACTCCGGTTCAAAGTCTATAACCCACGTTTCGTCAATAGCAACAATTTCTGTAGGGGTTTTGCCACGTAACGTTTCAATCTTGATGTATGATATTTGATCTTCACCCGTCACAGTACCCAAGGTGCCTGCAGACGCCATGTCTAACACTCGTCAATTCAAAACGGAGTACACTAGGGAAGTAACGAACACAGGTGCTTCTTCCTCAAGTATTCAACTGTAACTGACATAACTTTCACTGGGATTGCATCATCCACTCCGCAATTTTGCCACCTTGTGCATTATTTATGAAATGACCCATGTATGTATAATAAAAATAAGATTGGACTACGAACTGGCTACTGAGGTACACCATGTTTAATTTCCTTTAAATCAGAGAATCTTCCTGACACCTGCTTCATACTGTCTAGTTACTGCAATGCCCTACAAAAAGAAAATGACGCTGGACTGAAACACTTCCTCAAAACTGGTTGCATCTTTTGCTAATGCATCCAACAAACACAGCAATGCGAAGACACACTCATCCATTAACTTGCCATTATTTGAATAAAAATGAATTTAAACTATTTTTACATGGTTTTCTTGAATCGTTTCTGATATTTTGTACTATTTCAAACAAAGATACTTCCTTTAACTAAAGGAGTGAGTGCTAGTCATCGTTAAGTCACTGGGGGTAAAGAAAATGTGTACCAGTAATGCTCACTGGTCAGTCAGTGGTTCAAAGTAATCTCATATGTTTATTCTTAATGTGCCTCTTAAGGCTTCCTTTCCGTGTGGTTCTCTGCGGACAGTAAGGACACTGGAACTGGGGCTCCATGCCACACTCATGGCGCAGATGTAACTGAAGAGACTGCTTCCAGAGATACTGCTTGCCACAAGCTTGACATCTGTAAGTCCTTTCTAAACGTCTCAACTGAGTGGGATTGTCTGTCGCAAGTTGTAGTGGATCTGTATTAGAAACTAGACCGTCTAATATCTGGCCACCATCCCATCTCACCTCTGCAACAGAAGAGTACAAATTTAACAAACATCAGTGGCATTCACAAAATACTGCATATATGCTGATGAGTCAAATAACAAGAATATTTTTTTACCAGCTAATTCAGTGCAGATACACTTGGTACAAAGTGTCATTTTTTAACATGTTACCAGACCTACCATCCACAGAACAGGCTTCAAACCGATGCTAAAGAACTGCTGCACCTGTAACAGCATACACCATGGTCTCAATTTTTTTGCACTTTCAAGGTATACATTTAACTTTCACTTGTATCACAAGTTTTGAGAATCTCCGGATGGTATCAGATTGCAGGCCTCTAGAATGTGACATCATACAGTTTGGTAGTTAGGTGCCAACATTAAGGAGAAACCTCATGCCTGCTTCCTCAAGGTAAAAAAAAATAAAAGTGATTTCTTTTACTCATGAATATGAGATTAGGAGGCACATGTGAAACATGTACCAGACTACACAGCATCAGATCCCAGATGTCAGTAATCTCATACAGGGTTCAACAAACCTTGTCACAGTTCTTGGTATTTTCCGAAGTACTTACACTGTGTATGTTTGCTCTTTGTTTTGAAAAAATTCCCAGTTAACTAACCCTGCCATAGAACTCACCTATAACAACGAAAAAAATCAGAACACCAATACCTTCATCAAACTTCTATTTATTCACCAACTGATGCACTAGTGAGTTGTCTTAAAAAATAATATTAAAATTTACATTAATGTAAATTTTAATATTGTTTTTTAAGACAACTCACTAGTTCATCAGTTGGTTAATAAATAAAACTACGATAATATCAAAATGCATGGTAAGAATGTGAAAACCAAAACCTTTGTTCAGTGGTCAGCTGTAATCATATGTACTTCAGTGGATGGTTCGTGGACAGACATTTCATTTGCAGTGCAACTAGCTGATATAAAGTTTGGCTTGTGACCTGATTATGAGATTCAGGCCAATCCAGGAGTATCAGCTACATAATATAAATGTGAAAAATTGTCTTGCTCAAAAATATTAGGCTGGTTTTTAGTTTAAAGAAAAAGCTGTCAAGTCCTGTATTTATGTATCTGATTATCAGTATGTTCATTACCCATGGTTTCATTTTCTTTTTAGTTTTTCAACTGGAGATGGATGATGGAACGTCTCTCCATCAAAAAGTTCTCGCAATTCATCTATTAGTAGATTCCTTATTTCAATGCCCATATGCTAAATGTATATATACAGTCACGTCTTCACTTTCAATCTCCACATTTTTATTCTTTGGAACACACTCTATACACCCGCCATATCTTTGTGTGCACAGTATTTGGTTTGTTTCTTGAAAAGGACAAAGACAAACATGGACAAAACTGATATAATACTCCACTACCCTTAACAAAGAGGCAGCAGGTTCCTCTGACACACTGGAACCTATCTACAAAATTACATATCTCAGAAAACCACGAACTTAATGCTCACTACCATGAGAACCTCATATCTCATACAAGGAAGAAAGTTCAGCTCCTTCACTGACCAACATGAAGAAAATCTCAAGACAAACCTACAAAATTAAGCACTCAAAATTTACCAGCAGAACCTAGAAGCGCCTTACTTTTTAAGCTCATTAGATAATCTTTACAAAAATTTGAAAGTATGTCAAGGAAAATGTAGCCTTCACTCTTAACATTATATCTGGGGAGAAAAGTTTCTGATTTACATACGTTTTCATTCTGTATTAGCTTCTGGGAATTTGAGTACACCCAGCCCTTCTTTTACAGCCATCTGATTTATGCCTTTTTGCTTTAATGTCCCTTGCCATTTAACACTGCTTGTTAATTTATGCTCTCTCATTTTCGGTGTAATGCCCTTTGGCCGACCATGTTCTATTATGCTAACCCCTTATTCCTGATGGGAATACCATTTTTGTTTACACTTTTTTGTTTATGTCCACTTTTTCAGGAATGCAACTGGGGCATAAAACAAGAGCCGGGAGTACCACAGAAGTTTCTGTACACCTGCATGTACTTCTGAAGATGCACAATAGCACACTTCATTAAACTGCAATACTTTTTCTTAATTAATGTGTTAAATGTAACATATGTCCAAGTACTGTATAATTAATTGATATCTGGTAGGTTTCAACCTTTCACAGGCCACGAAGGCCCTTAGGGAAAGTAGAGGTATAGCTCTACTCTATTTTAGACCTCGGCACTAGAAGGGGGTGAGGAGTCAATGTCATGCCCCAGCAGCACCTTATCCCCGGGAAAGACCCGGTACCCACTGTACAGGAGGCTTGGTGGGCCTCAGGGCCGGTCTGGACAGGTGTGGAAAATCTCGCCCCACCAGGATTCAATCCCCGGACCGTCAATCCCGTAAGCAGTCACTATACCGACTACGCTACCTGGCCCACAATTAAGTGACATCTAAAGCAAGTATTTCTTGACAAGCTAACTGTGGCTCTGCTACTCAAAACTGTCTCCCTTGTATGGAACCTGAAGGCTCATCAGAGCCATATAAGCAGAAAAATACAGTGACATCTCAAGCAGTTACTACAGACTCTAGTCATATCTGGTTCAGATTGACAGCAACCTCAAACAAACCAATGGCCTCTTCGCATTCCAACTTCACTTC